>SCPN01000491.1_pt1 | contig 30070 bp, 29 predicted proteins | sample 6106831 | NCBI WGS metagenome assembly SCPN01 (sample SAMN10720447, study PRJNA508395) | human gut metagenome | isolation source: Participant 1, 0 month
TACAGGTATTGAAAAACAACTTATTGAAGACCTTGGAATAACTTATTATGGAATTTCATCCGGTAAATTACGCCGTTATAAAAGCTGGAAAAATCTTACTGATCCATTTCGTGTTATTGCAGGATATTTCCAATCAAGAAAATTAATCAGAAAAATCAAACCCGATATAGTTTTTTCAAAGGGTGGATTCGTATCCGTTCCTGTTGTTCTTGCAGCAAGCCATAAACATATTCCTGTAATAATACATGAATCTGATATGACGCCCGGTCTTGCCAATAAAATAGCAATGCGGAGCCACAAAAATATGCTGCAACTTTGCTGAAACACTTAAATATCTGCCAAAAGACAAAGCAGTTCTTACCGGTTCTCCTATAAGACATGAACTTCTTCTTGGAAATAAACCTGCCGGACTTAAATTATGCGGTTTTAACACATCAAAACCAATTATTCTTGTTGTCGGTGGAAGTACCGGTGCTGTAAAAGTAAATAATGCCGTGAGAGCAATCCTTCCGGAGCTTCTCAAAAAATATCAGGTTGTCCACCTCTGCGGCAAGGGAAAGACTGATGCATCTTTAAACGGAATTGATGGCTATATCCAGTTTGAATATATAAGTGACCAGATGCGTGATTTATTTGCTATAAGTGATATAGTAATCTCGAGAGCCGGTGCAAATGCAATATGCGAACTCCTTGCTCTAAGAAAACCTAATATTCTGATTCCGCTTTCTGCCAATGCGAGCCGAGGCGACCAGATTCTCAATGCTAATTCTTTTAAAGAACATGGCTACTCAAGCGTCATGACCGAAGAAGAAATCACTCCTGAAAAACTTCTTGCTGCTGTTGATGATTTGTATAAAAACAGACAAAAATATATTGATGCAATGGATTCAAGCCCTCAAAGCGAAGCCATTGATAAAATTATGTCTCTTATTAAGGATTGCAGTAAATAATATTTTCTATTATGAGCATATTAACCATGTAATGTCAGTAAATGATAATTTTATATATTGACATTACATGGTTTTTTCTTTAAAATAATAATAGTAATAATTATCATTATTAGAAGAGGTATATATTATGGCTACTACAAAACACAGTAAGCAGCGTGACGCAATTAGAAACTTTCTTATTTCAAGAAAAGACCATCCTACCGCCGAAGTAGTATATGCTAATTAAGCAAAGAATTTCCAAATATAAGCCTAGGGACCGTATATCGAATCTCTCTATTTCGTTGACAATGGTCAGGCTGTTAAAGTGCCTTGCGATGATGGCTCGGTTCATTTTGATGGAAATGTTATGCCTCATTACCATTTTCAATGCACAGAATGTGGAGCTATTATTGATTTAGACTTTAATGATTCCAAGCCTGAGAGTTCTTTGTTTCTAAGGGCAAACCAGTCGACGGAATAATCGAAGGAAGGTTTCGTTTTTCTACGGAAAATGTCCAAAATGTTCCAAGAAACAAAATAGGAATTATTACTTATTTAGTGTTGACAAACAATAAATAACGTGATATATTAGTTGCATAGAAAACAGTAACAATTACTATTTTAAAAATTTAAACGTAAAGGAGATTAATATTATGAAATTCCAGTATGTTCAGTATGTGGTTATGTTTATGAAGCGGTGATACAGTTCCTGCAGAATGTCCAGTCTGTCACGCAGGCTCAGATAAATTTGTTGCTCAGTCAGATGAAAGAACTTGGCTGCAGAACATGTTGTAGGTGCTGCAAAAGGGCGTATTAAAGATATTCTTTCTGATTTACGTGCACCTTTAAATTTATATGAAATGTTCAGAAGTAGGTATGTATCTTGCTATGGCAAGAGCTATCTATAGAGAAGGTTATCCTGAAATTGGTCTCTACTACTATGAAAAGCTGCATGGAAGAAGCAGAACATGCTGCAATTTGCGGTAGAACTTCTCGGCGAAGTTGTAACAGACAGCACAAAGAAGAACCTTGAGATGAGAGTAGAAGCTGAAAATGGAGCCACAGCTGGTAAGACAGACCTTGCAAAGAGAGCAAAGGCTGCTAACCTTGATGCAATCCATTACAGTTCATGAGATGGCTCGTGATGAGGCTCGCCACGGAAAAGCTTTAGAAGGTCTCTTTTAAAGAGATACTTTGGTTAATTAAAAAATTATTTGAGCGGGCTGTATTTCCTGTTGGGAATACAGCCCCACATATTTTGGGAGTATCCCAAAGTTTGTGTAAACCTCCAAACTGATGTAAGATAAAATTACTCAGTTTGGAGGTTATTTTTATGGCAAGAAGAAAGACAGCCCACAAAAGCAGCAATGAGAGAAATGATGCGTGACTATCTGAAAATAATGATATCAGCATCAAAGATGGCACCGATAAATAGCATCATGCGTGACATGATGTCTGTCCTTTTGGAAGGTGCTTTGGATGAAGAACTGGATGAGGAATTAGGATATTCCAAGTATGACTATCGAAACAAAGAAACAGACAATAGTAGAAATGGACATTCCAGCAAAACCATGCACACCAGTTATGGAGATATGGATGTGGCGATTCCAAGGGATCGTAACGGTGATTATGAACCACAGCTGATTAAAAAATATCAAAATACCGTAACTCAGGACATGGAAGAAAAAATACTTTCCATGTATGCCAAGGGAATGACAACCGGAGATATTGAATCCCACATGCGTGAATTATACGATATTGATATTTCTGACAGTACAATCAGCAGGATCACAGATAAAATCCTGCCGATTGTAAAAGAATGGCAGGAACGCCCTCTGGAAGAAGTGTATGCTGTAGTATTTATGGATGCAATCCATTATCATGTCCGCAGCGAAGGACGTATTGTAAAACGTGCGGTTTACATTGCTCTTGGTATCGACATGAATGGAAAAAAAGATGTCCTTGGAATGTATGTTGGGGAAAACGAAAGTGCAAAGTTCTGGCTTTCTATCATGAATGGATTAAAAAACAGAGGTGTTGAAGATATCCTGATTGCATGCGTTGATGGTTTAAATGGATTTCCACAGGCAATCGAGGCTGTTTATCCAAAAACAGAGATTCAGCAGTGTATCATTCACCAGATCCGCAATTCAACGAAGTTTGTCTCCTACAAAGATATCAAAAAACTGATGGCTGATCTGAAGCTTGTATATGCGGCTCCAACGGAAGAAACAGCTTTAAATGAGTTAGAATTGTTCAAAGATAAATGGGATTCCAAGTACCCGAAAATCTATAAATCCTGGAATGATAATTGGGCAACACTGTCCACTTATTTCAAGTATCCAGAAGCTGTAAGACGTTTGATTTATACCACAAATGCCATTGAAGGATTCAACCGTCAGCTTCGGAAAGTGACCAAAAGCAAGACAATTTTTCCGTCAGATGATAGCCTTTTAAAAATGCTGTATCTGGCAACTATGGATATCACGAAAAAATGGACCGGACACAGGCAGGACTGGGGGCAGATCCATTCCCAGCTGGAAATCTATTTTGAAGAACGTCTAATCGGACGCAACCTGTAAAAACAGCTTGTTTTAGGCAGGTTTTATTGACATGGCCAAAAACTCCTGTATATGCAGATATGGGCAGAATCCGGAAAATCGGCTCTGCCCATTTATAACTATTCACAAATCTTATATCAGTTTTAAACGTTTACACAAAACTTGAAACGGTCTCCATATTTTCTAGTCTTTTAATTCCTTTATAATATCATCCACATTATACTCGGGTGCTGACCTGATTACAGCATCATAAACCGGCTTGATGTCACTTTCCTCCTCTTCAAGTTCATCTGCTATCAATGCAACAGACTTTTCCTTTTTTTACTTTTTTAATAACAAGCTTAATTTTGCTTATCAATTCATTTTTTTCTGCAAGCTCTTCAGCCATCTTTTCAGCCATCCCCTCAGCCATATCTACAGCCATCTCTTCCGCCATATCTCTGGCTACAACCATTCTGACTTCCTCTTCATCATAATCATATATACTCACTTCAACGACCTCCTCTCTGTGTTTTTCAAAGAAATCGACAAGTATATTCTCCTCTACACATTCGTCTATTGCCTCTGTAACTGCTGTTTTAACATCTTTATCTTCAACATCTGTCTTATATCTGGTTTTTTCAACAAATGTCATATAATCCCGGAGCGTCTTGCACTTATTCAGGATATCTGCATCACCATTAATATTTATTACCCGTACCTTTAACTCCATTTCAGGATTGTCTGTATATTCTTCAAACATATCTGACAACTTGATTATCTCTTCTTTTTCAATCCACTTTTCTTTTCCATTATAAAATGTAATGAAATGCGGAACCGGAATTTTCAGCATACTTCTTCTATGAAGTGTACTGTTACTAAATATCTGTCTCATTACATCTGATACATAATGAAGAAATCTTAAAGGCATATTCGGATTCTTTGACGACTGCTGCTCAAACATATATAAATTCATGCTTAGCAGAAATGAAGCATCATTTTTATACTTCATATACGAGCCGCCATTTAATGTAGTTACCTGTAAATCATCCACATTTTTATAAGATGAATTGTTAAGTGCATTGTACAAATCCAGCAAATTAGCTTTGTCGGCATACAACATGCAGAATACATTATCCTTAAATTTTGCTGATACATTGTCTTTTTTCTCTGCCATAGATATCCTCCTTTTGTTTAACAGGCTGATATCCACACACATACTAATATTATTATTTATTAGTATATTATCATTTGCAGATAATGAAAACAAGCCTGCTGTAGTCCAATTAATTTTTGTGGGATTCATGCTGAATGAATACTCAGCTCTGATAGACAGCTAAATAGAAATATATTTATAATTAAAATACATATGCTGTCTGCAAAAGAATTCTTTTAATATATTAATATCACATATAATTATATATGTCAATAATTTATTTATAAAATAATAAAAATAATCAGGCTGTGTCCAAATACATTTATACATGGAACAATCAGCCTGATTGACTTTATCATAATCTTATTTGAATATATTTCGTCTTATTTTATTCTGCCTGCTGCACATCTTCATTTTCTGTATCAGTAGACTTTCCTTTAATCTTATCCTTTAATGCAAATGCTCCGGCAAGTAATGTACCTGAAATTGAATGCCATGTACATGATACTGCACAGATAATAGCTGATTCAGGTGTTGAAGCAAACTGGGCTGTAGTAGTTGCAAGATTAGTTGCAAGTCCTGCATTCTGCATACCAACTTCAATAGATATTGTTCTCTTCTTTGCCGTATTCATTCCTACAAGCTTTCCGGCACCATAACCAAGCAGATATCCAAGTCCGTTATGTAAAAGAACAGCTACAAATATTACCGCTCCTGACTCAAAGAATTTAGCCCCCTGTGATGATACAACGCCGCCAACAACACATGCAAGTCCAAGAACAGCTATACCCGGCATGATTTTCTGTATTTCTGCAAATATTTTTTTCTTTCCAAATAAATAATTAAATAAAAATCCAACGGCAACCGGAAGTATTACTGTTTCAACAATAGAAACAAACATCGGAAGTGCCTTAATTGAAATATGTGTTCCACTTGCAAGAAGTGATACAAGAAGTGGTGTCATAAATGGTGAAAGTATTGTTGATACCGTAGTCATTCCAACTGAAAATGCTACATCACCACCACAAAGGTATGACATGATATTTGATGAAACACCTCCAGGACAGCAGCCTACTAATATAAGTCCAAGACCTATTGCATCTGAAAGTCCAAGAACCTTTGTTATAGCAAATGCTAAAAATGGCATTATAAGATATTGTGCTATTGCACCAACACATATATCAAATGGTCTCTTTGCCAATATTTTAAAGTCCTGTGTTGTAAGCGTAAGCCCCATGCTAAACATAATAATGCCTATAATTATTGACTGGCTTGTGAATTTGTTTGATGCAAAATCGACAAACAACTTGTGATTTACCCATGACATCATACCCGGTACAAAAAATGTCACAACTGCAATTGCGATAACCACTATTGAAGTGTAATCTGATAAAAATTTACTAGACTTTTTGTAATGCTTTCATTACGTCCTCCTTGTTTTCCGAAGGAAAATGTGAGCTTCTTCTGTGAGCAGAGGGCTTACACTCCCCTTGTTTTTTGTCCACTAAAAAAGTCCCTTTTCCAGCCATTAAGACTAAAAAAGGGACGAATATAATCCGCGTTACCACCCTGATTCTGCAGTATCACTACAGCACTTTACATACCAGCATATGCTATCCATATAACGGTGGAGCCCGGCGAGGTTTACCAGCACAGCATATAAAGCTCTGCTTTCAGCCCGCTTCTTAGAGAGGATATCCTGATATGACTATTACCTGTTTACACCAACCACAGGCTCTCTGAAAATAAATCAATAACAGACATTGTTCTCTTCAACGAATTTTGGTGAACATATTTTGTTTTTCAATGAGTATTATAGTCCTCATTTTCTATATGTCAAGCACTAAATTATAAAAATATGGACTGTATAAAAATACGGACTGCACACCATATTGATGTACAGTCCGTATTCATGTTGGAAAAAAGGTATTTATTACACTAATCCCAATATCTTAGGTAAGAACATAGATATTGCAGGGAAGTATGTAACCAGTAATAAAGCTACAAATATAATTGCGAAGTACGGTAACATATACTTAATAACACTTTCAATAGTCACACCGCCAACACGGCACCCTGTAAAAAGAATTGTTCCAACAGGTGGTGTAATTGTACCAATTGATAAGTTGAAGCAGAGAAGGATACCAAAGTGTATCGGACTCATGCCAAATGCTGTACAAATTGGAAGTAAGATTGGTGTAAATATAAGTATTGCCGGTGTTACATCCATAAATGTACCAACTACAAGTAACAAAACGTTTATTAAAAGAAGAATTAAATATTTGTTAGTTGTAAGTCCGAGAATTGCTGTAGCAATCATATCAGGAATTTCTGTAAATGCCATTGCCCATGACATAATAGATGAAAGACCAATCATGAATGTTATAATACCTGTAGTCTTTGCTGACTCAAGAACAATTCTTGGGATATCCTTTATTTTAAATGACTTGTAAATAAGTGATAAAACGGTTGCATATACTACTGCGATTGCTGAACCTTCAGTTGCTGTGAATATACCGCCAAGTATTCCACCAATTACAATTACAATAAGTAAAAGACTTGGGATTGCCTGCCAGAATGTCTTTAAAGCAACTTTTAATGTAACTCTCTCTTCTGCCTGATAACCACGTCTTTTTGCCATGATACCTGCAAGAATCATAACAGCACCGCCCCAGAGAAGACCCGGAATATATCCAGCCATAAAAAGGGCTGCAATTGATACACTGCCTGCAATGCTTGAATATACAATCATTGTGTTACTTGGTGGAATAAGCATTCCGACTGGTGCTGAAGCTACATTTACAGCAGTGCTGTAATTTTGTCGTAACCTTCTTTTCCTCTAATGGTCCGATTGTCTTATTGCTGCTGCAGCGGCTGCAGAACCACTGATAGCACCGACATAAATTTGCTACTACATTTGACTGTGCAAGTGCACCAGGCATCCTTCCTGAAATTACTTTTGCACAATTAACAAGTCTTGTTGCAATACCACCATTGTTCATTATATTACCAGCAAGGATAAAGAACGGAATGGCTATAAGTGAAAATGAATTTGAACCGGCAAAAATTCTCTGGGCTGATGTTGCAAAGATACATCTGCCGGAATCATGCATATCATTGAAACTGCTGAAGAAAGTCCGATTGCTACACCGATAGGTGCTCCGATTATCAGCAATATAACTAATATTGTAACCATTACCAAGGCTACCTGTAATGCTATACTCATATGTATGTCCTCCTCCTGTTTATTCCTTGTTTTTCTTAAGTTCAAGTCCAATATTATAAATACTGTAGAATATAATAATCACACCACAAATAGGAATAATTGAATAAATAACACCTGTAGGAATGTGAAGAATTGAATCTAACTGTACAAGATTCATTCTTGTAATTACAAATCCGCCATATACCATAACAAGTCCTGCAAAAATAATTGTCACACATTCGATTATAATGCTTACTACCCTTTTTGCTGTTTTTGGCAGCTTATCTTTTATAACAGAAATATTAATATGTTCTCTCTGTCCAAACATGTATGTTGCTGAAATAATAATCAGCCATACGAAACAATATCTGGTAAGTACCTCTGTTACACTGCTCGGGCTCTTAAAGAAGTATCTTGATATAACCTGATATGTTACCATAAGAACCATTGCTATAAATATTACAACACTTGAATATGCTGTTATTTTGTCCATTATTTTTTTTGCTTTAGTCATATCAATTCTCCTCCCTTAAAGATTCAACTTTATCATATATATTCTTAGTCACTTCTGACTGGCTTGAAATGCTGTCAAGGAGTGGCTGGCATTTTTCTCTGAATAAACTTATATCAGGATAAATGAAAATTGCTCCATGTTCCTCTGCTTCTGCCTTTGCTTCCTGTACAGATTTTTTAAATGCAGTAAATTCATAGTCTGTAGAATCATCTACAAGCTGGTCAAATATTGCCTTATCTGCATCTGATAAACCATCAAGGAAATTGGTACTTGCTATTACTACATCAGGATGAACAATATGTTTTGTATATGAATAATATTTTGCAACTTCATAATGTTTGAAATCAGTGTATACACGCTCACTATTTTCACCTGCATCAATAACTCCTTGCTGTAATGCTGTATATACCTCTGACTGCGACATTGCTGTACCAACACCACCCATATATTTAACCATGCTAAGATATGTTGGAGAATCATTAACTCGTACAATCATACCCTTGAGGTCATCTGGTGTGTTAATTGGCTTATCTGAATAAATATTTCTCTCGCCGGCCGTATAAACTGTAAGTACCTCAAAATTAAATTTTCTTGTTGATTTGAATAATTCATCAAATATTCCTGCCTGTACAGATCTTCTTAAATGATCCATATCCTGATAAAGATAAGGTGCTCCGACAATAGCAAAATCTGCATCATACCCTTCTGGAACTGAACATGGAACAATTGCCATATCCAAAGCACCAGTTCTTATGAACTCTGCCATTGACCCCTGTTCACCTAACACACCGTTAGGATAAATAACCATTTTATATCTTCCGTTAGTCGCTTTTTCAAACCTGTCGCCTAACTCTTTCATTGCCTTATACTGAGGATGATCCTCGTTCTGGTTAAATGCAACTCTTATAATTTTTACTTCTTGTCCGTCTGCTGTAGTTTTTGTGCTACACCCTGTAAGTGCAGAACAGACTAAAATACTCATGCACATTAATACCGCAATAAATTTTTTACCCATAATAGTCTCCTCACGTTTACTTTAATAATTCAGTGCTTACTTTCACTACAACCTTTCTCACTGTCATAGGTTCGCCATCTTCACATGCCGGTCTGTGAACATCTGATGGGAAGAACACGCAGAAACATCCCGGAGTAGATGTTATAAACCCTTCATTTTCTACAGATTTATAAAAAATAAGATCTCTTTCTTCAAACTTCTCATCAATCTCGTAACTACCTGTATCTGGCGTAAATCCTAACTTTTCTCTTCCTGACGCAAGGAACTGCACATCCAGATATTTTTCATGCACTTCAGGTCTTTTCTCACTTACAGGACCTGTCGTAGCATCAAACACCTGTGCATACATAAGTTTTCCCTCAATCTCATAAACACCAGCTTCCATATTTACAAAATCATTTTCTTTTAAATATTTAATTGCTCTCTGAACTGCCTTTGGATAATTAGTAAAATCGTCTTTAGAATTAATAGATGAAAAAATCATTATTTTATTTCCTTTCTTTCTCTGTCTTCCATTGCATGAACCATATTTACAATCATTCTGTGTGTCGGAACATCAACGCCAGTCTTTTCTCCGGCTCTGACGACTGCACCGCTGATTGTATTTACTTCTGTACGTCTTCCTGCTTTAAGGTCAGCGTATATTGACGTTTTTCCCTCAGGTGAATTAATAGAAGTTGCTCTTACTTTTTCAATAACCTCATTTTCATCGAATGTAAGTCCTAATGCTTTGGCAACCTGCAAAGCTTCTTTTATGAGAGTTACAGTCATGTTCCATGCATATTCGTCTGATGCAATAAAACCAATTGGCACCTGAAGAACACCTGTAAGTGCTGAAAGTGATACATTTGTAAAAAGCTTATTCCATATCAGCTGCTGGATATTATCATAAATATGTGTGTCAAATCCACATAAATCAAAGCTTTCTTTAACTTTCTGAAGCATTCCTTCTTTATCAGGAACTAACATTCCAATATTAGTTTTTCCTTTACCACCGCGTCTTACATACGCATTATCAAGAACGGCCCCATTATCCTCTGTTGTTCCAATAATAATTCTTTCTTTTGGAACAAACTCAGATAAAATATCTTCATGTCCTGCCCCATTCTGGAGTGTCATCAAATAAGTATGTTCTCCTATAATGTGCCTGTTTTCTTCAAGTGCAGCTTTTGAAAAAAGTGATTTAACGAAAAGTATTACAAGGTCAACTTCTTCAAGATTTTTACTGTCTGACATTGCTTCAGGTCTGTAAACCACATCTTTGTCATTTTCAAAAAGTTTAAGTCCGTCAGCATTGATTTTCTCGACAATTTCCTGCTTCTTATCAATCATGTATACATCATTGTATAATGAAAGATGTCCGCCATATATTGAGCCCATAGCTCCCGCACCAAGAACCGCAATCTTCATAACTGTAATCTCTCCTCCAATGTGTTAAAATCTTATTTTATAATACCAGTTTCCTAACTGGCTATTCCACTCTTATCTTGAAAATTCTGCAAGTCCTTCAATTGCATATGCACGGATTGGACATGAGTCAAGTCCGTAAATTGGAAGTGGTGTATATGACATGAAAAATGTATCCTGTGTAAGTTTGTCCAAATTCTTTAATACTTCAAGAAATACAATATTTTCTGCCATACAGATGTCATGGAACGGTTTAACATCTTCATTGCAGTTTTCAATTGAAACTCCATCACCAAAACCTACACATTTAATCTTGTGGTCTACACACCACTGTGCTGTCTCACCATTTACAAGTAATCTCTGGTCCTTATCAGTATTTGTATCTGGTGTAAATGGGGCTATCTTGTAAGAAGAATCAATAATAAGAATATCTCCTTCCTTTACCCAGCCTTCTGTTGCCTTGTCAAGGTCTGCTGCACTGATATGTTTTCTATGAGGAAGTGTATCTTTAAAGTCTACATAAATTGCTCTTCCCATAAATGTTGTAAGTGGAAGTTCTGCAACTGATGGCCAGTTATCATCATGATGATAAGGACACTCACAATGTGTTCCGAGGTGACTTGTAAGATCCATAGCTGTATGGAAATCAGGAATAGGACCACCTGTATTATATCTTATAAGGTGACATCTTCTTGACTCTGTCTTTGGATCAAGTGGCTTTGTAAGATCCACAATTTTTAAGTTTCCTAATTCATATGTTGTATTCATTCTTTTTTCCTCCTGAACTGTTTAAATGATTTGTTGTTTTGTTGTTGATTGCAGTATACCAGTATACCGGTATAGAATCAATTATCAAAAATAGTCAAAGTTTTCACAATTATTTTAGCAAATTTAAACAAAACCGGGATACCGGTATCCTAATTTTGAAAATTAATATTGACCACAAATATATTTTGTTCTATTATTTTGTGTATAACGTACCACCATAAATAAATACATTTATTGTTTATATAGCGATATCTGATACACATATTCAGGAAGGATTATCAAAATATGAAGATTATGTCTTCGCTTCAGCAGGAAGCATACAACTACATTAAAAAACTTATTCTCACAAACCAGCTGGATGTAAATATGATGTACTCCGAGACTAAACTTTCAAAAGAACTCGGTATATCAAGAACACCTATGCGTGAGGCATTGCAATGTCTCAGCCAGGATGGTTATATAGATGTAGTTCCGAGCAAAGGCTTCAGAATACGTCAGTTAAACCAAAAAGATATGAAAGAAACTATTCAAATTAGATGTGCAATAGAAGGTTTTTGTACTCACTGTCTGGCTTCTACAATAAATACTCCAAAAGGTCAAAAAGTTCTACGTGAACTTGAAAATATACTTGATTTACAAGCTAAAGCTGCAGAAAATAGTTCTACAGACGGCAATTATGAAGATTTCATTAATTATGACCACCAGTTTCATCTTCTCCTTGTAAATTATATAAACAATGAAGAAGTCAATCACATTTTCAACGGCTTAGTACTTAATAAAACTTACTTCACAGTCAGCACTTGAAGTTGAAGGACGTGTTTCAGGTACATTAGAGGAACACAAAAAATATTTTGATTATCTTAAAGCCGGTAACGGCGATGATGCTTACCGCATACTCATTAATCATCTTATGATGCCTCTTAATGTTGTTAAAACTAAAAAATAACGGACAAAAATCATATAAAATATTTAAAAAACAGGCAGGTATCTTATTAAAATTGATAATAGAATACTTGCCTGTTTTTTATTTTATTTAATTGCTAATGATGCATCCGCAAGGCGGCAATACATACTTTTGCCATCATTTTCTGTATATGTTTCAAATATTCCAGATATTACAACCTGTGTCCCTCTCTCAGGATATTCATCAGGATACACATGGGCTCCATCATCCCATACAAATTCTATTCCCTGTGCACAACATGCTGTTGCATCCTGTATTATACAATAATGATAATATTTCCCTGTAGGTTCATAAAATATTGAATAGTATGTTCCAGAAATTTTAAAACTTTTGTTTTCATATTGCTCAGGTGAATTCACCATCTGAAACACAGTAGCATATACCATATCACTGCTCATACTCGTGAGGTCATAATCAACAGTAAACATTTCCTTCTTAACATAGTTTCTTTGTTCAGTTTCCACCCCAACTACAGTTGTAGTTTCCTGTTCCGCTTTTTTGCCATCATTTTCATTATCTTCTTTTGTCGAATTATTTATCTGTTCATTAAGAACTTTATCTACCGAATTTGACGTATTTAGTTTTCTATTTGCTTTTGTATTTTTTGAACATCCTGTCGCTAAAATAATACAGATACATAACAAAATAAGTTTTAATTTTTTTCTCATACTCACACTCTTCCTGATATTTTTCCAATTAGTGAACACACACAAAATGCAGCTATATCGACTGCAACAATCGTTGCCCCTACTGGTGTTCCAGCTAAAATTGATAATAAAATCCCTATAACTGCACACGTAACCGACAGTATTACAGAACATACCGTAACCTGAAAAAATGTTTTAAATATACGCATTGACGATAATGCTGGAAATATAACAAGTGCTGATATAAGTAGCGAACCTACAAGATTCATTGCCAGCACAATTATTATTGCTGTAATTACCGCAATAACCAGATTATAAAAGTCTGTTTTCATTCCTGTAGCTTTTGCAAATGTCTCATCAAATGTAACAGCAAATATTTTGTGATAAAAATATACAAATGATACTACAACTATTATTGATAAAACAAGGCACAGCTTGACATGTTCAGATGTTAGTGTAAGTATCGATGTTGAGCCAAAAAGTGTACTGCAGATATCACCTGAAATATTTGGTCCTGCCGCAAAAATATTCATCAAAAGATATCCTATTGCCAGTGCTCCAACCGAAATCATTGCAATAGCAGCATCTCCTTTTATCTTGGTATTCTGTCCCGTTTTCAGCAAAAGAATTGCACATATTATCGTAACAGGTAGTATAAATATCGTATTATTAGAAAGATTCAATACAGATGCCACTGCCATAGCTCCAAATGCAACATGTGACAATCCATCACCTATAAATGAAAATCTTTTTAAAACAAGTGTTACTCCAAGAAGCGAAGAACACAATGCAATTAAAACTCCAACAATTAATGCGTATCTTACAAATGGATACTGAAAATAAAAAATTAATTTATCTATCATATTGCCTGTCTTCATACTCCTTCTTTGTTCCATAAAATACTTTATTTCCTGTATAAAGTACATGACTCGCATATTTAACTGAATCTTCAATATCATGTGAAATCATAATAATAGAGATGTTATCTTCTTTATTTAGTTTTTCTATAATTTTATACATCTCTTTTGAAGCCTTAGGATCCAGTGCTGCCACTGGTTCATCAAGAAGCAGTATCTTTTCTGTTGCACACAATGCTCTTGCAAGCAATACACGTTGTTGCTGTCCACCGGAGAGTTCCCTGTAACATCTTCCTGATAAATTACTGATTTCAAATTTTTCCATCATATTTTTTGCAGTCTGTTTTTGAACTTTATTATAAAAAGGACGCATTCCACACCTATTCTGGCATCCGGAGAGAATTATTTCTCTCACGGATGCTGGAAAATCTTTTTGTACAAATGTCTGCTGCGGAAGATAACCTATCTCATTTTTTTTAAGTCCATCACCATAAATGATATTTCCGGCAACCGGCTGCTGTAAACCCAGTATAGTCTTCATAAGCGTTGTTTTTCCGGAACCATTCTCACCAACAATACATAGATAATCTCCCTCATCAACAGAAAAATTAATATTTTTAAGTATTGCTTTTCCATCATAGCCAACTGATAAATTATTACAATTAATCTGACTCATTTATCCTCCTATTGCAATGCATCTTTAAGTACATTAAGATTGCTCTTCATTACAGAAAGATATGTAACACCATTCTTTACATCTTTTGAAGTAGTTGACTGTAATGAATTAAGCTCAAATATTTTCTGATTTTTATTTTTTGTATTAGAAATTATTGTATTAGCTATCTTTTTATCTGATTTTTCAATTGTCATTACATTTTTAAGTCCAAGTTCGTCTACCTTTTTCGCCAAAAATGATATAGTTTCAAAACTTGCCTCACTCTCTGCAGAACAACCCGCAAATGCTGCATAATACTTTAATCCATAATCATCCACCATATAACGGAATGGGAATCTGTCTCCAAACAGCAAAGTCTTATTAGTTGAATTTTTTACAACATTCTGGTATTGATCATCAAGCTCTTTTAATTTATTTTTATAAACTGCTGCATTTGTACTATAAACATTCTTATTTTCTGAATCTATATCGCACAAAGAATCTGTTATAGCATCACATAATTTTTCTGCATTTCTAAGTGACAGCCATACATGTTCATCATATTCTTTTTCTTCATGTTCTAACATATCTTCTTTAATTTCATTACTTGTCATTCCAGCAGGATAATATGTCGGCCAGTTATCCATTTCTTCTGATAAAGCGTCAAAACTATCGTTTCCAGCATAAATATGATAATGTTCAGCCTTGCCAGGTGATATGCCATGATCACTAAATTGCACATACTTCGGTGCATCAGATGCATTGTCAACAGATTCAAAAAAGTAACGTACACCTCTGTTTCCTGATGAGTAATCATAAATTTTGTAACCTTTATACTCATATTTTGCTTTTGATGTAACTCCATTTTTAGTAAATTCCATAGTACCTTCTTCACCATTAATGGACATCTTTTCTACATCTGTTTTGTAACCTGTTTCGTAATATTTTTTATACTCTTCAGCAGTCTTGTCTCCACTTTCAGCCTTGCGTTCCATAACTTCATCTAAATCTCCATTTTCAATATATGGATACACTGACTGCCATTCGCCACTCCAATCCGTCAGGCTTCTATCCTGAACATCACTATCATCAAAATGAGAATATCCATGATTATGTCCTTCTTCTGACTGCATACCAGGCATTGCTTCTTCAGTTTTAACTGTGTCTTTTAAAACATCCAGCAAATTAATAACCTTCATATTTTTATTGACAGACTCTTTTAAAGCATCCTCAACCCATTCATCTGACTCTCCGCCAACATATATAAACATATCACATGAAGAAATCTTCATTATATCTTCTGCCGTTGGCTGATAACTGTGTAAATCAACACCATTATCAAGCAACATTGTTATATCAACATTTGAATTTTCTCCTGCAATTTCCCTTACCCAGTCATATTCTGGAAAAATTGTTGTAACAACTTTAATTTTATCATTTTTTGATGAATATTTTGATTTATTCTGACCGCATGCAGCAAGGTATAATAACGCCATTACCACTGCTAAAATTATAAAAACACGTTTTTTCATAAACAAAACCTCTGCTTTCTTACCACTATAATATAAAATTAAGCACAAGAACCAAAGGGGTCTGCTTTATCCCCTTTGCTCTCACAGAAATTTTATTCAATTATTCAGTCTTACCTTTTGACGTATTGGAGAATTTTTTATTATAAATAAAGACCTGGTGAATACAGATGTCACCACAACCACAACAATTAAACCAGCCACTTGGCTTACAACCGTACCTGTTGACAGTTTCTTTAACATCTGCTGTGCCTGCTGTATACATGCACAAACAGGACAGTCTTCACCATTACATTCATGAGTTAATTCTTTTTCTATATAGAAAAGGCAAGCAAATGTCACAACAATAAATAAAATGCACATAATTAAAGCTGTCTTTTTTTGTCTCTTTATATGTTTATCCATCTGCTTCTCCTTTCCCAAATTAAATTTTTATTTTTTATTTTTACACTGACTGCACACGCCATAAAAAACTGTGCGTTTGGAATCTATCATAAAATCATGGTGCTCACATATATGTTCCCTCAAATGTTCAACTTCATCACATTGCAAGTGAATTATCTTCCCACATACTTCACATTTGCAATGATAACATGAAGTCTCTGCATCATTATGTAAATCACCAATATACTCAAAACATGCACTGCTTGTTCCATCAACAACATATTTTGCCACTACACCTTCACTAACAAGTTTTTCAAGATTACGGTATATTGTAGTCATTCCGACATCTATATCTTTTTCCCGAAAATAATTATTAATATCAGATACTGTTACATGACTGCCTTTAACAGACTGCAAAAAATCAAGCAACTCTGTCATTTGTTTTGTTTTATATTTAACTTTTGTCAAACCTTTGCCTCCCAGTAATATGAAAACGATTTTCATTTTATCACATTATATAGATTTGTCAACATAAATTGAAAATGATTTTCATATTCTCCTTTTATATTTTAGAAAAATAAGGTAAACAACATTTAATAAAATTCCGAATATTGTCGCTGCCGGTGCTGCAAATCCAATCTTTGTAAGACTTGCGTCAGGCTGAATACTCATATAATAAGCAAGCGGAAGACGCACAAGAAGTGTCTGTATAAGTCCCTGTGCCATAACCCACATAGTCTTATCATGTCCGTTAAAATATCCAATCATACTGAAAAGAATAGCTGTCACTATTGTTTCCAATGCAAATCCTTTAAGATAATCATATCCCTTTTGTACAACAGCTGCATCCGTCGTAAATATTCCTGTGAGTATGTCACCTTTAAATATTATTAATAAAAATGCAATACATCCTATAACAAGTCCTACACCAATACCTGTAAACATCGCCTTTTTGGCTCTTTTCTCATTACCAGCACCGACATTCTGTGACACAAATGATGCCATTGACTGCATAAGTGAACTTGGAATCAACATTGCAAAGTTTACAATTTTACAGGCAACGCCATATCCCGATGAAGCCTCAAGTCCAAGTCTGTTGATGAATGCACATAATGCCAGAAATGAAACCTGAGTAAGAAACTCCTGTAATGCAAGAGGAATCCCGATTTTTAATGCTCTTTTACAGTGCATATTTATCTTGAAATCACTTTTTGTCATCGTAAATATCTTATTCCTTTTTACAAGCATAAATAATGCCAGCATAACACTTACCGCCTGTGCAAATACTGTTGCTATTGCTGCACCTGCCGCATCCATTTTAAGACCGGCAACAAACAAAAGGTCACCCACAATATTTATAACACAGGCAACTGCAACAAATATAAGCGGAGATTTACTATCGCCAAGTCCTCTGAAAATTGCAGATAAAAGATTATATGCCACAATAAAAAATATTCCACCGCCACAAATCTTCACATATACCGATGTAAGCCCTACAGCTTCTGAAGGTGCTTGCATGACAATGGCAATGCGGCGTGAAAAACATATCATCACAAAAAATAATACTGCTGAAATTATCGCAAATATTATAATTGAACCACCTATAACCTGCCCTATCAGCTCCTGCTTCTTTTCACCTATATATCTTGCAATAAGCACCGTTATGCCCATTGCAAACTGTGTAATTACAAATGTCACAAGATTAATTACCTGGCTTCCTGTTGAAACGGCTGACAATCCGGAAGTTGTACCGAATCGTCCAACAACAAGCAGATCAACTGCACCATACGCAGCCTGCAGTATCAGTGCACCGAGTATAGGCATCATAAACGGAATTAACTTGCCAAGTATGCTTCCCTGTGTAAAATCCGATTTTGAATTATTCAATGTCAACTCTCCTTTCACTCATTACTTTATAAAACTTTTCTATTGTATTAATCATGCAATCAGCCTCTTCCTCTGAAATACCATCAAGATATCTGCATAAGCGGCTGTAATAATTTTTATCATATTTTCAGACAGTTCTTCACCTTTAACTGTAATCTCAATATATGTTATACGTGCATTCCTCATCAGACGAAATCTTCTTCAAATAACACCTTTCTTCCATCTCTTTGACCGTCCTTGTAACACCCGGACGTGGTATTGCAAGGGAATCGCTTATGTCAGAAATCTTGACCCTCTGCACTCCATTTCCCTGCAATTTGTGAATTGTATCCATATACTGTATATATGCCGGCTTTACTCCATCTGGCAGCTCCGGGAGAAAATCACGGATTCTTTTTGCCAGAAAGCACGCATCTAACATTCTTTTTATTTTTTCTTCTGTCATAAATACTTCCTTTCATTTTATCCGCATATAGTTATCTTTGATAATTACCTTTGATAATTATATATTTAAAAAATATAGAATTCAATAACAATCCATGCACATTTTATTGACTTCTAATAAAATTATTCTTTTCAGCATGCGGCCTTTATAAATCTTGCCTTTAATATCTCATCAGTTTTTTTGTACACAGCATCCGCAAATATCTTATGTGCCTGTGCGTCAAGATGTTCCTGATCCGTCTCACTGCATGAAACAAAATCCTGTGCCCTAAGAAAATGTATATTATTTTTTAATGCTATTTTTTCATAAACTGCCTCAAGATTTTTTGATACCTGTATAGATTCTTTTGAAAATTCAACATCAAAGCCTTCTTTATACACATTTTCACCAAGATATATCGGAGAAATCAACAAAATATCGCTGTCAGGACTGTACTTTTTTACCTGTTCAAGAAGTGTCTCCACTCCTTTTCCGATTATGCCCGCAGTTGCTCCGTAAACGGTCTTGCAGTCATTAGTTCCAAGCATGATTATAATAAGGTCAAGCGGTGTGTGACTTTCGAGAATTGCAGGAAAACTCTCACTTCCGTTGCGTCCAGCACGGAATACATCGTCAAATATTGTTGTCCTTCCGCACAATCCCTCTTCTATAACATTGACATCTCTTCCAAACTTTTCTGCCAGAATACTGGTCCAGCGTACACCCCACGAAAATCTTCCGCTCTTATCAGGTTTATATCCATATGTATTAGAATCTCCAAAGCACAATATCTGTTTCATAAAACCCTGCCTTTCCACAGCCTGCCGCTGTCTCCCAATAAATTTTGACAATTACGTATGTATAATATATTCCGCTTTCAGCGTTTCAATTCATACTTATTTGGTAGGGTTAGTATAGATTAAATTTTATATATTGTCAATACTGAATTTAAGAATATGGCAATTCTTATAAAAACAATCTGCCTCGTTAATATATGCAACTAACTCAAAATACAGGCAGGCAAAATAATGTACCAGCAGAAAAAGAACATTATTCGTCAAAAACAGATTTTGTATAAATTTATAAATAATGCTGTCGCATATTGGAAAGCTTAATCATTTCTATGCGACAGCATTATCTTTTTATTTTGCAAGATATGCAACAGCTGAAAGAGCCGCAACATTTCCTTCCCCCGCAGCTTTCACATACTGGTATGGTGCTCCTGTTATATCTCCACACGCAAAAAGTCCTTTGATATTAGTTGACATGTCACGCTGTACCAATACCTTGTTTTCTTCTGTTTTAAGTCCCGGAACAAGTGTCTTAGGAGCTACATGTTCCCTCATCACAAATATTCCATCAAATTCATAGCTGCCGCCTGCCTGCGTTTCAAGAATAACTTTCATTCCGTTCTTTTTTATTCCAACAGGTTTTACAGCAGACAATACCTCAATATTTTTGATTCCAGCAAATGTACCCTCAACACCATTTGAATCTTTATACATCTTTATATATGTCACTTTTTCAGCAATCTCAGCAAGAAACTTTGCCTCTGCCTCTTCTTTATCCGAAAATGCAATTACTGCAGCACTTTTCCCACGATAAAATGCAGCATCACATGTCACACAGTAGCTTACTCCCTGTCCGAGATATTCTTCTTCACCCGGATATGCATTTACATTAGAAAGCCCTGCTGCCAAAATCACACTATCTGCCTCATAACTGCCATTTTGCCCCTGTAAAGCAAAATAATTTCCAAGCGAATAAACTGCATTAATTTTATCCTCAGTTATTTCAATCCCCATGCTGTCAATATGTTTTAAAAATGCTTCTTTTAGCTGCTCACCGCTCACAGCCGGAATCCCCGGATAATTATTAATAAGTGACGCTTTTTCTATTTTAGTGCTAAGTTCACGGCTTCCTATAAGAATAATATTTTTATTTCTCACTCTTGCTGTTATCGCCGCTGATATTCCAGCCGGACCTGTACCTATAATTGCTATATCATATCTACCCATATTGTCTCCAATCACCTTTTATAAGAATCTGTTTTTTCATATATTTTTATAATAAAACATAAATTTATAAAGAAATCAATATTTTATTAATCATAACAGGAGGCTCCGTTTGAATCAACAATTAAAACATACCTTAAAAACTTACGGCAGGGAACTGATATATGCCCTTATAATACCACTTGCTGCCGGTGCTTTTTCATCTGTCCTTACTTCCGACAGCTCAGAAATTTTTAACATGCTTAACAAACCGCCGCTATCACCTCCCGGCTGGCTTTTTCCTGTTGTATGGACTGTCCTTTATATATTTATGGGGCTTGCTTCTTTTCTTGTATACACATCCGATAAATACACAAAACCCGCACTCACATTATATTGTACCCAGCTTTTCCTTAATTTTATGTGGTCAATTATATTTTTTAATCTGCAAATGTATCTCGCAGCATTTTTCTGGTTATTTTTGATGTGGTTTCTTATAATAATCACAATTGTTCTTTTTTATGAAATCTGTAAACCCGCCGCATATCTTATGATTCCGTATCTTGTATGGGTAACATATGCCGGATATCTTAATCTTGCAATATATATGCTAAACTAAAAAAATACAGAACCGGTCTTAGCTGTAAGATTATTTCCTACATTACTAAGACCGGCTCTGTTGCTTTTATATTCATTAAAATTAATTATTTAAAAATAGTTTTAATGAACTCTATAAGCTCTTAATCCTCTTTTTTTGTTCTTGTCATGAGAACATATGCAGCTCCGATAAGAGCAATTCCCATAACTGTTACAAGTGGCATGATTGTTCTCATTGCCATATCACCTGTTGAAGGTGATGAAGGTGTTGTATTTGCATCACCTGTTGTACTTCCTGAGTTGTTACCATTATCAGCTGATGGTGTATCAGGTGTTGATGGTGTACCAGGTGTTGATGGTGTGCCTGGTGTTGATGGTGTACCAGGTGTTGATGGTGTGCCTGGTGTCTTATCAGCATCTGTGTAAACAATAGCATATGTTGAGAATTCACTTGTACTGAATGTAATTGTTCCATTCTCTACTGTTATCGGAGTCACTTCTTTTGCTTCTCCATTATGAATTCTTACGATTGCATATGTTCTTTCCTTTGTCGCATCTGTATTAACAAGTGACTCCGGAATTGCTACTGTAAACTGGATAGCATTTTTTGTTTCTTTTACTTCTGTTGATACACCGTCTACTGTCTTTTCAATTGTAATATCGAAGAGTTTGCCGATTGTGCTATCTTTAATAACTGCTGCAATCTTTTCTTTTACTGCTTCTTCTGTTGTTTCATCAGCGTTTGCAACTTTTACCTTAACAGAAATATCTTTTCCATCTGCTAATGCAGCCTTATCTTCTTCTGTAAGAACTGCATCTGCAACCTTATCTGTATCTACATCTGTCTTTGGTGCATCTACAGCCTGATCAACATCAGGTTTAACTTCACCTTTCTTGAAGGCCTCAATCTCATTTGTTGTAAGACCTTTATTTGTCCAGTTGAAACCAGCCATCTTGTCGAATGCTCCCATTGTTGTTTCCAGCTTTCCACCATGTATCACCGGCCTGAATTGTAATTGTGTGAGCCTTTGTCATGTCAAAGCCTTCTGGAAGTTCTGATTTCTTAATTGTGTAAGTTGTCTCTGTTGTTGTCTTAGCACCGTTTACAGGGTTGAAGTATTTCTCTGAACCGTAAGCTGTGCCGTCTACATATACACGGTATCCGCCGACTGCTGTGTCATCTGTTGCTGCATCCCATGTAATCTCAAGGTCACCGTCTTTTGTTTCCTTAGCTGTAACCTTAGCATCGCTGCCCCATACAGGAGCCTTGTAATCGTAGTTCTGTAATGTCTTAACTGTTGCTTCAGGATACTTGTATTCAACGCCTGCATCTGTAAATGCTACAACCTGAACCTTGTTATCAATACCAGGTGTAAGACGTCCAACCTGATTGCTCATCTTGTCTACTGAAGCGTAGTTCTTAATCTGATAGTTGTAAAGTGTCTTAACAAGATTTCCGTTAGCATAAATCTTATAACCACGAACTCTTGCATCATCCTTTGAAATTCCTGTCCATGTACCCTGTGCACATGTGTAAATTGCACTTGCAAGTGATACACTTGTTCCTTCAGGAGCTGTAATAGCTGCTGTATCCTTTGTTCCTTCTGTTGTAAATTCTGTTTCACCGATAAGTGTCTTGTTGTTTTCTGCCTTTAAGCTGTTAGCAGAATCACCTTTTTCACTTACATATACCTTAAATGTATATTTAACACCTGATGAAAGTCTGTTAATTATTGTATTTGTATCTGTGATACCGTCAACCATGTCTACCTTAACACCGTCAACATATGTATCAACTCCGTAGAATACGTCTGTATCATTTTTTACTGCTGTCCATGAAAGCTTAACTGATTTTGCTTCTGCTGACTGTGCAGGTGCTGAAGGATCATCTTTTCTTGTGCCTTCTTTAAGAAGTGAATCTGCATCTGCAACTGGTGCATCGAAGTAGATTCCATATACCATTGGCTTAGAACCCTGGCAATAATAGTAATATGTTCTGCCTGCTCTTAAATTAAATGTCATAACATCAGCTACAGTACTATCTGTTGCAGTGTTAGTTACATTAGCTCCGTCAGGTGATTCAAGGAAATACCATACCTTAGAAGTAGCTCTGCTGTGTAATGTAACTGAACAGTCAACCTTAGGACTGAATACATATGTTGCTGTTCCGTTTCCAGGAATCGCACCATCTGAATTTGCTGCTGTTGAAGCCTGAACAAACTGCTTATATTCAGCACCGCCGATTGTAACAGGATCTTCAGCCGGGTCAAGTTCTGCAAGTACATGAACTGTTGCATCTTCAAGCGACTTAACTGTACCATATGCACCATTTGTATTATACTCTGTTCCTGCTGTCATTCCTTTTGAAATGTCTACTGACTCTCTTGCTAATACTGTTGATGATTTAACACCTGTTAAATCTCTTACATTATACTAATTGCTTGCCCTGTAGATGTAAATACGAAGAAAATCTTATGTGTCTTAGATGTATCAACACCTTCAGGTAATGTTACAGGCATTTCGATATTTACATATCCATCAGCCTTTGCTTTTGTAAGTGTTGCAGAAGCAATCTCTGTACCAGTCTTAGAATCAAGACGTACTGAAACTTTCTGTGTACCATTATCTGTCTGTCTTGCAATTGGAACTATAATTTTTTCAAGACCTGCAACATCGCAGTCAGGGAATGCAAAGCCCTGTTCATATCCTGGAGCTGGTGTGCCGCCCTTATTGTTCTCATTGTCATAAATGTATCCGATGTTGTGAATTGTATTCTTTGTCTCAACTTTTGGAAGTGATGTTTTTACTTTCTTTGCTTCTACTGCATCATTAAAGAAATCTGAACACTTATCAACGCTTACTGTCCATGTTTCTCCTGTTGTCTCATCACCGCCTGACGGTGTATCAGGAGTTGTTGTCTCAGGCTTATAATCTTCTGCCTTAACATTCTTATCTGTTACTGTAATTCCGCTCATTGCAGCCTTCATCTTATCTGTGCATGCATTGAGTGAATCCCATGTTGTTCCCTGGAATACAAGGTTGTTACAATACTGAATATTGTTCCATGCCTTATCTGTTTTCTTAGATACTGAGTTACTGTTATATGACTTAGTATATACATTGTAGAATACTGAGTTATCACATCCGATAAGAGTCTCCCAGCCGCTCTTGTTCTTATATGAACCATTACGACCGACATTACCGAATGTAATATCCTGGAAGTACATATTGTGATGTGAATGTAATGGCTTGCTTGTATCGCCTACAGGGTCAACATCTGCAAGTACCTGAATTGTATTCTGGTTAGCACCGTATACTGAAACATTGTATGATGCAAAGTTGTAGAACTCACCAATCTCTGCATGCTCTGTTGAAGATGCTGAGTTAGGGTCACCATAGCTTGTTGTAAATACCCAGCCCTGATTTGTATCAGCTACTGCACAGTCACGCATTGTGATGTTAGCACCGAAACCGCCGTTTGTAGGAGCTGACTTGAAACGGAATGCCATATCAATGTGGTTCATTACAGTATCTTCAAAGAGAACGTCCTGAATACCGTTACCTGTGTGGCTTCCTGCTGCAAGTCCGCCGTGACCTTCACGAAGGAAGTTATCAAACATCCAGACTTCTGAGTTTGTCTGAATTTCTGAATCTCTTGCACCCATACCAACTGAAGCACCGAAACCTAAGTTATCATCACCTGTATCTGTGAAGTTACCCCAGCAGATTACGTTCTGTGAACATCCGTATCCAAGACCATCACCATTGTTACCGTCATATGAGAATACTTTTACGTTTGTTGTCGCAATATTTCTTGAATCAAGAATATTTACTGAATGATTTGAAGGATTCTCTATTGTAATATCTCCAACATATACATTCTCACAGTTTCTCATAATAAGAAGACTTGAACGTGTTGCATAAGCAAATTTCAAATCGTCTTTTGAAATTCCATTAGCTGCCGCTGTAGCTTCTGCTGCTGTTGTAGCTGTGCGTAATGATTCAATCTTTGCATCATCATATTTACCTGTGTTTTTAAGGTACTTATACGCTGAATCCTTAGACTGGATTCCCTGATAGAATACATTAACATTACCGCCACCCATGTATCTTGGGAGTCCCCATGTCTCTGTATCTGTAGGGTCACCTGCCTGTGTATTCTTACCCTTGTTAGATGTATAGCCATCTTCATACATTGTTGAGCCGGCACCATACTTCCAACCATTACCATAAAGAGTACCTGTACCTGTTACTCTTACATTTGTAATAGGATTTGACTCGTCTGCTGTCATTGCATTTACAAGTCCCCATCCTCTTGTATCTGTATAGAATGGATACATAAGGAAGCCGATTTCAAAATGGTCGCTGTTTGGTGATGCCCAGAGTGTACCATTTACTTCAGTGTCATATTGCTCTTGAGCCAGAGAGCACCACTTACGAATACCTTTCCGTCTGTATTTTCAGGGATTACAACCTTTCCGCGCTAGGACATGCATCAATGGCAGCCTGAATAGCTTTGTATTCTTCTCGATGATTGCATTCTTTTCATCATCGTAAGATGTATATCCCTCTGTCTCTACGGCACCAAAATCCTTAATATTAAGAACTTCTGCTTTGGCAGTTGTTTTCTGTTTAATTTCCCTTGGAGTTCCAAGTTCCTTGCCATCTTTATCGATTGCAACAACCTTGAATGTATATTCTGTATCAGCTTCAAGACCTGTAGCTCTGTAGCATGGATATCTACATTTACCATGTCTACATCGCTATTACCCTGTGTTGTATGTAATCATAAAATGATTCCATGTACTTTGCAGCCCATGCTGCGTTTACCTTATAATTTTCTCTTGCTGTACCTGCAAGTTTTCCGTTAATGTAAACATTATAATCTGCTACATTATCATATTTCTCCGGCTTCTGCCATACAACGATACTTGACTCGTCATATGCAAGTGTTGGTACCTGTAAATCTGTAATATCACTAGAACCTTTGTCTTATCAAACAAAGGACTCTCAAGTTCCTTTGTTCCAAACGAATCACTTGAAATTACATCAAATACGTTTTATTAACGTATTTGTCATGTCCGTCTGTAGTAGGCAGACCTGCGGCTCCGGTGGTAATACCTGCGAAGTTTACCAGAACCGACCGCCATCAGTGCAGCAAGACCAAGTGCCGCTGCTTTCTGAATCTCCTCATAAATCCTCCTATCCGCACATTGCTGTGCAAAAACAACTTTACATAAGTGTTTTATCTAAGTAAGTTAAAATATAACATTTAGAGCATTTTGTCAATATAATTTATTTTTCTTATCTTTTGTGCATTATGTATATTTTTTATATTTTCGTTTGAAGCACTGTTTTTTTATTTCATCTAACAAATATATTACAACTAATTTACAAAAGAAGTCCGCCACCGACAGCCTGAATTAACCGGCTGCCAGCGGCGGTGGGAGATAGAGTTATTTATATAATTGTTTAACTTATGCGCTTTCCCAAAGATTATATATTAATCTTCTTTCTTTGTTCTTGCCATGAGAACATATGCTGCACCAAGAAGTGCAATACCCATAACTGCTGCGAGTGGCATGATTGTTCTCATTGCCATATCACCTGTTGAAGGTGATGAAGGTGTTGTATTTGCATCACCTGTTGTACTTCCTACGTTGTTACCATTATCAGCTGATGGTGTATCAGGTGTTGATGGTGTGCCTGGTGTTGATGGTGTACCAGGTGTTGATGGTGTGCCTGGTGTCTTATCAGCATCTGTGTAAACAATAGCATATGTTGAGAATTCACTTGTACTGAATGTAATTGTTCCATTCTCTACTGTTATCGGAGTCACTTCTTTTGCTTCTCCATTATGAATTCTTACGATTGCATATGTTCTTTCCTTTGTCGCATCTGTATTAACAAGTGACTCCGGAATTGCTACTGTAAACTGGATAGCATTTTTTGTTTCTTTTACTTCTGTTGATACACCGTCTACTGTCTTTTCGATTGTAATATCGAAGAGCTTGCCGATTGTGCTGCCTTTAATAACTGCTGCAATCTTTTCTTTTACTGCTTCTTCTGTTGTTTCATCAGCGTTTGCAACTTTTACCTTAACAGAAATATCTTTTCCATCTGCTAATGCAGCCTTATCTTCTTCTGTAAGAACTGCATCTGCAACCTTTTCTTTATCTACATCTGTCTTTGGTGCATCTTCCTTCTGCTCAATGTCTGTATCAACTTTTCCTGGCTCTGCCTTATAAGCCTTAATCTCATTTGTTGTGAGACCTTTATTTGTCCAGTTGAAACCAGCCATCTTATCGAATGTTCCCATTGTTGTTTCAGCTTTCCACCATGTATCGCCGGCCTGAATTGTAATTGTGTGAGCCTTTGTCATGTCGAAGCCTTCAGGAAGTTCTGACTTCTTAATTGTGTAAGTTGTCTCTGTTGTTGTCTTAGCACCGTTTACAGGGTTGAAGTATTTATCTGAACCGTAAGCTGTGCCGTCTACATATACACGGTATCCACCAACTGCTGTATCATCTGTTGCTGCATCCCATGTAATCTCAAGGTCACCGTCTTTTGTTTCCTTAGCTGTAACCTTAGCATCTCTGCCCCATACTGGAGCTTTGTAATCATAGTTTTTTAATGTTGTTGCTGATGTTGTCATCTCATATTCAACACCTGCATCTGTAAATGCTACAATCTTAATAGCATTTTCAACGCCTGGTGTAAGACGTCCAATCTGTTCTTTAACAGTTGTTGTTGCAGCGTCTTTATAAGACTTTATCTCATAGTTATATACTGTTGTCTTTAATTCGCCATTAGCATAAATCTTATAACCACGAACTCTTGAATCTGTTAAATATATTGCTCCATGCACCCTGTGCATGTATAATATGCACTTCCGGCAGTTATCGCTGCTGCTGCACCCTTCAGGAGCTGTAATAGGTGTTGTATCTTTTTCACCTGTTGTTGTAACTTTGCTTCACCTACATATGTCTTATTATTACCTGATTTTAAGCTTACTCTGTGTATCGCCTTCTTCGCTCACATATATACTTTAAATGTATATTCAACACCCGGTGATAATCTATCAATAGTTGCTGTTGTTGCTGAGATACCATCTTTGATATCTACCTTGTATCTCCGATATATGTATCTACACCATAGAATACCTTTGTGTCATTTTCTACTGCATTCCATGTAATATCTGCTGACTTTCCGTCTGCTGCACTTACTGCTGTCACTGCATTATTCTTAACAGCCACAGGTGACATTAATGCTTTCATCTGTTCTATGCGGGCATTAGGTGAATCCAATGTTGTCCCCTGGAATACTATATTCTTGCAATACTGAAGATTGTTCCATGCCTTATTTGTTTTCTTTGATATCGCATTTTTATTATATGACTTTGTGTATACGTTATAAAATACCGCATTCTCACAACCGATTAAAGTTTCCCAGCCATTCATATTCTTAAATCCACCATTACTGCCGACATTTCCAAATGTGATATCCTGGAAGTATACATTATGGTGTGTATGCCATGGTTTCTGTGGATTTGCAACCGGGTCAACATCTGCAAGTACCTGGATTGTATTCTGGTTAGCACCATATACTGAAACATTGTATGATGCAAAGTTATAGAACTCACCAATCTCTGCATACTCTGTTGAAGATGCTGAGTTAGGGTCAGAATAACTTGTTGTAAGTACCCAGCCCTGATTTGTATCAGCTACTGCACAGTCACGCATTGTAATATTGGCACCAAAACCACCATTTGTAGGTGCTGACTTAAATCTGAATGCCATATCAATATGATTCATTACTGTATCTTCAAAGAGAACGTCCTGAATACCATTACCTGTGTGGCTTCCTGCTGCAAGTCCGCCGTGACCTTCACGAAGGAAATTATTAAACATCCAGATTTCTGAGTTTGTCTGAATTCCACAATCTCTTGCTGCCTCACCTACTGAAGCACCGAAACCTAAGTTATCATCACCTGTATCTGTGAAGTTACCCCAGCAGATTACATTCTGTGAACATCCAAATCCAAGACCATCACCATTGTTGCCATCAAATGAAAATACTTTTACATTTGTTGTAGCAATATTTCTTGAATCAAGAATATTTACTGAGTGGTTTGATGGATTCTCAATTGTGATATCACCAACATATACATTTTCACAGTTTCTCATAATGAGAAGGCTTGAACGTGTTGCATATGCATTCTTTAAATCTGTATCAGAAATACCTGTTGCATTTTTATCAAGTGCTGCAATCTGTTCATCTGAATATTTACGTGTTCCATCTTCGTTAAATACATTTGCAAGATATTTTCTTGCTGAATCAGCAGCCTGAACGCCATAATCAAATACCTTCTTATTATTACCACCTACATATCTTGGTGTACCCCATGTCTTTGTGTCTGCAGGGTCGCCTGCCTGTGTACTCTCACCCTTGTTAGATGTATAGCCGTCTCCTTTTATTGTATCTTTAATGCCATACTTCCAGCCATTACCATAAAGAGTACCTGTACCTGTTACTCTTACATTTGTAATAGGATTTGACTCGTCTGCTGTCATTGCATTTACAAGTCCCCATCCTCTT
>SCPN01000712.1_pt1 | contig 30069 bp, 30 predicted proteins | sample 6106831 | NCBI WGS metagenome assembly SCPN01 (sample SAMN10720447, study PRJNA508395) | human gut metagenome | isolation source: Participant 1, 0 month
GGTATAAGGATACCGAGGAAGCAAATACGTTAAAACATAGTGACGGCAGCAACACCGGAACGGATACCGATACGGATGATGGAGAGGAAGAAAGCCTGGATCTTTGGAACGGAAACGAAGTCGTAACGGATGACATGCCACCCGTTGTGGAGATGGAAGCGCCAATTGCGACCGCAACTCCGTCCGAAGACGTTTTTCTTTCCGTATCCAAAAAAGAAATAGATCTGGTCCGCGCATCCATGACGAATGAAGATGATGAAAACGATGAAAATAACGAGGATGGTGTGGACGGTGACGCGGATGAAGCGGACCTTCCGGATATGGATCTGTACCCGGACGGCAGCGCGTATATCGATGGGGAACTGGCGACAGATTCTGAAGCAAGCCCGAGCGAGGCGCTCCCTGAGCACGAACTGAAGCATACCGGTTTCATGGAGACGATACAGGAAACCGCAAAAGGGCTCTGGAACCGTTTCACCTCCCTTTTTGCGACGAAAACTGTTTCGGATGACGGAGACGACGGAGACGATGGCAATGAAAGCGGCGGAAACAAGGGAAACTGGCTGAGGGACAGCATCCAATTCAAGCCAACCACGGCAAATTCCCTGATCCTTGCAGCGAATGATATCATTGACTGGACCTTCGTGGCATATGACCACCGGACAGAGGGCGAGATCCACTTCAATAAGAGGGATTTCGACTTAAGCGATAACCGGTCGGATGTATATGACGATTACGCGGAAGAAAACGGTGATGGCACTCTGGAAGGTGCAGTCTACGGACTGTTTGCCGCACAGGATATCATCCATCCGGATACGGACGGTGATGCGCAGGGTGCGTCTGACGGCGATACAGGCATTGTGTTTAAAAAGGATGATTTCACCTCAAAACTTACTTTTTAAAATCGCTCCATTTTGGATATTTCAAAATTTGTGAACCAAAGTGGGTTACAAAAATGGAACGAAATGGGTTACAAAAATGTACTGTTTTGGGTTACAAAAATGGAATGGATTGGGTTACAAGAATTCCAAAAACCGTTATCCGCAAAATAGGTTAACATCAGTAGAATGCATTTTGGATATGTCCCCCCAAAAACATCCAAAATGGAAAATGTATATCTTTATACAATCACAGAATTTACTCACTTGTTTGTAGATATAAAACACATGAGGCCAGTCACGGAAGTTCCCGTGGCTGACCTCACATTTTGGTTCAATGAGGGTTCCATCTACCTGTAGCTGTCAGGATTTTGATGTCTTTTGACACAGTACAAAAGACATACCGATAATGTTACATATAAATGAGAAATTGAGGGGATAAAAAGAAGCTTAAAATTCCTCTACACCGAAAAATCGCAGTTGGGAACCATGATCCATATCCATACTTATAATAGGTTGATGCAAGGCATAGAGTAATGGTGAAATATCGAAGGAAATCTTGCGACGCTGTTTCAAGTGTGGTAAGATAATACTATACATTATTAGTTCCAAAAAGTTGATAAGTGGGCATTGCCCCGAGATCGATATGATCAGGGGATGCCTACAGAAGGGCTTTCCCTGTTTATATAAAATATCACAGAGAAAGTGAGGAAGATGCATGGATTTTGAAAAGAAACATCAGGAAGATCTGCAAAGACTCAGAGGTTTCCGCTTATTGGATGATGACTTCATGACGAAAGTATTTGAAGATATCCAGTGTGCGGAACTGTTGCTTCGGATCATCCTGAACGATGAAGGCATCCACGTTCTGGAAGTACACAGTCAGCGTGGCATCAAGAACTTACAGGGCCGGTCCGTAAGACTGGACATTCTTGCTATCGATAGTCATGGCCGTGTATTTAATGTAGAGGTTCAGCGGAGTGACAAAGGTGCTGGCGCGAAGAGGGCCCGATACAACAGCGCATTGATTGATGCGAATGTCACCGAACCAGGTGATTTGTATGAGGCTCTGAATGAGACTTTCGTAATCTTCATTACAGAAAATGATGTTATGAAAGCAGATCTCCCAATCTATCATATTGATAGGGTTGTAAAGGAAACTGGGAAATTGTTTAAGGATGAGGCGCATATCATATATGTGAATTCCCAGATTAAGGATGAAACGAAACTTGGGCGATTAATGCATGATTTCAGTTGCACAAACGCAAAGGATATGCATAACAAGGTCCTTGCAGACCGCGTCCGGTATTTTAAGGAAGATGAGAGAGGAGTGGCGATTATGTGTCGTGAAATGGAAATTATGAGAAATCTGGCACATGAGGAAGGTGTTGAAATAGGCATCAAAAAAGGTAGAATGCTGCAGTTGATTAAGCAGGTTTGCGCCAAGATGCAGAAGTTTTCTTCAGCAGAGGAAATTGCAAATGATCTTGTCGAGCAGGACGTGCCTTTGATTCCAGAAAATTATGGATGTAGCCCCGAACTTTGGTCCGGATTACAACGTTGATGCTATTTATAAGGCATTAAACTTGTAGAGCTGCCGAAACTCTCCTTGTGGAGAAACATTACAGCAAAAGATATTTCCCCAAGAGCTTCCCTGAGAGGAGGCTCTTTTTTGATGCCAGCACCAACTTTTGCGACACATACCCTGCTGGCTGTCAAAAATTTTACAGCCAAAATGGGGCGATATTGGAAAAATTCATTTTGGAAAATTGGAGAAAATTTGAGGTAAGATTTGACGGCCTATTTTGGATTTTGGAAAAAATTTAGGAAATGTACAAAATAGCGGCAAATCCGCATGGATAAAGGATTTGCGATAATTTTCTATTTTGGAAATAAAAAAGTAGTTTTAGGACGGGTAGATTTCAATAGAGACAAAAATCCTCAAATACAGGACTTGACAATTCCGATAACTGTGCTATTATTTACATATACCCGGTATGGGTATATGGCAACAGAAAGGAACGACAGATATGGAACAGTATACAGTTACAGGAATGAGCTGTGCTGCCTGCCAGGCCCGTGTTGAGAAGGCAGTTTCCAAGGTACCGGGCGTTACATCCTGCTCCGTGAGCCTGCTCACGAACTCCATGGGTGTTGAAGGTACAGCTTCCTCCTCAGAAATTATCGCGGCAGTCCAGACCGCCGGTTACGGAGCGTCCGTAAAAGGCGCGGCAAAAGCGGATGCGGCAGGAGACAGCGCCCTCTACGACGAATCCGCCCTGGAAGACCATGAGACCCCGGTCTTAAAGAAGAGACTCATTTCCTCCATCGGCTTCCTCTTAGTCCTCATGTATTTTTCCATGGGACATATGATGTGGAACTGGCCGCTTCTGGCCTTCTTCAACGGAAACCATGTGGCGATGGGACTCTTGCAGCTCCTTCTCACCGTGATCGTTATGGTGATCAACCAGAAATTTTTTATCAGCGGCTTTAAGGGCCTGCTGCACGGTTCTCCGAATATGGACACCCTGGTAGCCCTGGGCTCCAGCGCCTCCTTCGCCTGGAGTACTTACGCCCTGTTTATGATGACGGACGCCCAGGTAAAAGGCAGCATGGACGCGGTCATGAGCTACATGCACGAGTTCTACTTTGAGTCCGCGGCGATGATCTTAACACTCATCACCGTCGGCAAGATGCTGGAGGCCAGATCAAAGGGCCGCACTACAGATGCCTTAAAGGGCTTGATGAAGCTGGCTCCGAAGACTGCCGTGATCGAAAAGGACGGTGTTGAGACGACAGTTCCGATCGCCCAGGTCAAAAAAGGCGACATCTTTGTAGTACGCCCGGGTGAAAATATACCTGTGGATGGTATCGTCTTAGAGGGAAACAGCGCAGTAAATGAATCTGCTCTCACCGGGGAGAGTATTCCGGTGGATAAGGAGGCAGGTGACCCTGTCTCGGCTGCGACATTAAATCAGTCTGGCTTTATCCGCTGCGAGGCATCGAGAGTCGGAGAGGATACCACACTCTCCCAGATCATAAAAATGGTCAGCGATGCGGCGGCAACAAAAGCGCCCATCGCGAAGATCGCCGATAAGGTATCCGGCGTATTTGTACCTGCCGTGATCACGATCGCGATCATCACGACCATCGGCTGGCTCCTCGCAGGCGAGACCATGGCCTTCGCCTTAGCCCGAGGGATCTCCGTTCTCGTCATCAGCTGCCCGTGTGCATTAGGACTTGCAACGCCGGTAGCCATTATGGTGGGAAACGGAATGGGAGCAAAGAACAGAATTCTCTTTAAGACAGCAGTTTCTCTGGAAGAAACGGGAAAAGTAGAGATCGTTGCCTTAGATAAGACAGGAACCATCACAAGTGGGGAACCCCGCGTGACAGATCTCGTTCCGGAAGATGGAGTGAGCGAGTCAGAACTTCTTTCCATGGCATACGCTCTCGAGAAGAAGAGCGAACACCCGTTAGCGAAGGCAGTCCTCTTAAAGGGTGAGGAAATGGGGCTTTCCGCAGCTGATGTGACAGATTTTGCGGCACTTCCCGGAAACGGACTTTCTGCGAAATTAAATGGAAATACGATCTACGGCGGAAACATGAAGTTTATCGGAACTCATGTGGCTGTTCCGGAAGATATGAAGAAGAAATCCGAAGCTCTCGCGGAGAGCGGAAAGACTCCGTTATTCTTTGCGGAGAATGAGAAGCTTGTGGGTATCATCGCTGTTGCGGATATGATCAAGGAAGACAGTCCACAGGCGATCAGGGAGCTCCAGAACATGGGAATCCATGTAGTCATGCTGACCGGCGATAACGAGCGCACTGCAAAGGCCGTCGGAAAAGAGGCAGGCGTCGACGAGGTTATTGCCGGAGTCCTCCCGGATGGTAAGGAGAGTGTGATCAGAAAGCTCAAGGAAAAAGGCAAGGTTGCCATGGTCGGCGACGGGATCAACGATGCTCCGGCCCTCACAAGAGCCGATATGGGAATCGCGATCGGAGCCGGAACCGACGTCGCTATCGATGCGGCGGACGTGGTCCTCATGAAGAGCCGCTTATCCGATGTCCCGGCAGCGATCCGCTTAAGCCGCGCGACGCTTACAAATATCCACGAGAACCTGTTTTGGGCATTTTTCTACAATGTGATCGGGATCCCGCTTGCCATGGGACTCTGGATCCCGGTATTCGGCTGGAAACTGAATCCGATGTTTGGTGCCGCAGCCATGAGCTTATCCAGCTTCTGCGTTGTATCCAACGCCCTGCGCTTAAATTTCTTTGATATCCGGCGTTCCGACAGGGACAAAAAGATAAAAACAAAAATCCATAACAATAAAGAAAAGGAGAGTAACATGATGGAAAAGACATTAAAAGTTGAAGGTATGATGTGTCCGCACTGCGAGGCAACTGTAAAAAAAGCACTTGAGGCCATTGACGGCGTATCCGTTGCAGAGGCAGATCACGTAAAAGGAACCGCAACGGTGACACTCACAAAAGATGTTCCGACCGAAGTGCTTAAAAAAGCCATCGAGGATAAGGATTACAAGGTGATCGGTTGAGAGTTGACTGCAAAAAATGATTGAATATCAGCTGCCCCGGGATGAAAGATTCCCGGGGTGGCTTTCCTGCTATATAGGCAAATGCCTGTGAGGCAGATCAGAGAAGAAAACATGATATCGTAGGAACGTAAAATTGGGGAGGTTGTGCATGGAGAAAAAATCATGTTGCTGTGCCGGAGAAGCGGAGACAGTAAATGTAAATATGGAGACAACAGGGGTAATAGGAGCAGAAGCAACAGCAAATACGGTGACTGCCGAAACAGAAACACCGTCCGATGATGCTGTCTGCCACTGCCGCCACAAACATAGAACAGAAAAGGAAGAAAAAGATCTTCTGACCCGCTTAAACCGCATTGAGGGGCAGGTCCGTGGCATCAAAGCTATGGTTCAGGACGAACGCTACTGCCCGGATATCCTGGTTCAGGTATCTGCCGTCCAGTCTGCCTTAAACGGCTTCTGCAAAGTTCTCTTATCCAACCACATCAAAACCTGCGTGGTGGAAGATATCAAGAACGGAAACGAGGAGACCGCTGTAGCGGAGCTCTGCGAGACGATTAAGAAGATGATGTAGCCATTACCCAATCGTTCGATAAGTGAAAAGCGCGAAGCCGAGAATACAGAGGGACGCAATGATCTCGCTGATGATCCGCACAATGGTATTTGGGGTGCCGGTGCCGGCGATCCGGTGGATGATCCGGATACTCACAGTGATCGCCACAAGAATGATCAGTGTGAAGTACGCAGTTCGCAACGGAATTACATTGAAAGCGCCGAGACCGGCAGCGATCAGCATGGCAATGGAAAGAAGGATTCTGATTGCTTTCATAAAAACGCCCCCTCTGGATATAAAATTACGGAAAATTTAAGTTGAACGCACATGAACTCTGATGTGTGAACACGGTCAGTACAGGCTGACAAATTCTTTTCAGGATCACAGCATATCTTCGCAGAGTGCTTCTCCCAGATGGAGATGATATTCCCGCTCGGAAAGGCTGTTATGATCCGGCGTTTAAAGAAGTGGGACCTCATGAGTGAGATAAGCAGATGCGATGAGTTCTCTTTCGGATATTATAACACTATTCTGTTTAAAAAGAAAACTTTTCTGTTAATTTCTTTTCAAAAATTTGATCCGTCAGGCATGTGTGACGGATTAAAAATGGGAAGAAGAGTAGAAAATGTAGATAATGTAGATAAAATGCAAAAAATAGAAAAAAGCTGTTGACATTTCCGCAAATCTATATTATACTTACGTACGTAATTGAGGCGAGGCGTGGCTCAGTTTGGTAGAGCGCTGCGTTCGGGACGCAGAGGTCGCAAGTTCGAATCTTGTCGCCTCGACTTACTTAAATACTAAGGCCTGTTGGTCAAGCGGTCAAGACGACGCCCTCTCACGGCGTAAACCCGGGTTCGATTCCCGGACAGGTCACTTGCTGTTGCGTTATGCAGCAGCATTTTTTAAAGGTGCTTCCGTGGCTCAGTTGGTAGAGCAACGCATTCGTAATGCGTAGGTCGCCGGTTCGAGTCCGGCCGGGAGCTGAGTAAAAACCCTTGAGAAATCAAGGGTTTTTCGTGTTTTTAGGGTTTTGATATTATGGGCAAAAAGAGCAAAAAAAGGGGCTTTGTCTACTATTTGTCTACTATTCAATTTTTTACCTGTGATTGACTACTGCCGGCTCATCCAGAAGAGCATCCGCCATGATGCTTGCAGCCTCTTTGCTGCTTTGATGAAAGAAGTACGCGTAGATATTTAATGTGGTGCTGGTATTGGCGTGGCCGAGGACTCCGGAGACGGCTCTTGGATCCGGCTTCTTATTGATCAGAATCGAAGCGGTGGTGTGACGGAGATCATGCAACGTCAGATCGTCTGGTATCATCTCGGTCTCATCTTTTGCAATATTCGTGTTGTAGATCTGAATCACCCGTTTAAACTCCGTTCTGGGGCTGCAAATATGCATCTGAGAGCCATCATCCCGGATAAAGACGAAATTGTTTTGAAATTGTTTGCCGCGGGATCCTTTCCAGTAGTCACCCAGTTTGAGACAAGCCTCTTGTTGTTCATGCATAAGTTTTTTGCAGCGGCGATGACAATATCCGGTACGATACACTGTCTCGTGGCATAGGTCTTTGTATTTTATGGATGACTTCTCCTTTTACGACCGCTGTAGATTTGGAGAAGTGGATTGTGTTCAGGGAAAAGTCAATGTCGCTCCATAAAAGAGAAACAATTTCTCCACGCCGGGCACCGGTAAAGAGAGCAATATAGAAAAAGAGCTGCCATTTAAGATCGAGGGACCATAACTGAGTATATTCCTTGATCTGCACGGGTTTTCCGTTTCTCTTTACAGTGTGTGCCTTATGGAGAACATTAACAGGGTGGTCAAGAATCCATAAAAACTGCTTTGCCTGCTCAAGGGTGAGCTGCTTGGTTTTGTATTCGCGTTTGACTTTGCCGTGGCCGCGCTGTTTTCCTGCATAAATCAACGGATTAATAGGAATATAACCTTCCTCAACAGCGTAGGAGAGCACCGTGCTGATCGTAGCTCTATATTTCGTTATGCTGGATTCTGTCAGAGCACCGCCTTTTCCGTCAAGTCTGCAGCTATCCTGGCGTAATCCGTTTAAAAACTCTTTGACAACATGGTTAGTGACCTGCGAAAGTTTTACCTGACCGAGAGCCGGGATAATGCGGGAATTGATTCGCTGACGGTAATCGAACATGGTGGATTTTGCAAGTGCTTTGGATATTTCCATATCAGTGAAAAAGATATTGGAAAATTTCTCAAAAGTAATCTTATCACCAATAGAAGATCCTCCAGCCTTAATCTTATCCTCGAAACGGACAGCAAATTTTTCGGCTGCTTTGCGTGCGCGTTCTTCGGACCATTTCGGATCCGGAGTAAAAGTTGCTGTCTCTGATATTTTCTTTCCCTTGGAATCATAGCCGCAGGAAACGATAATGGTGTAACTGTCACCACGTTTGCGTATACTTGCCATATATCATTCTCCTTTCTGTTGCGACGTCGCAACGCCTAAAAATGGGTATAAAAATATGCCCCTTGCCAGGACGCATCGGAGATGATATAATTCAGGTGTCGTAAGTCTGATTTATATCTTCCGGGCATCCGGCAAGAGAAAATCTATGTAAAGCCGTTCGGTGTTGGTAGCACCGGGCGGTTTTATATTATGGAAGTTGCACCGGTGCAACTTTAATTCAAGAGATCCCGGATCCGGATCGTAAGTCCCGGATAGATTCCAACAGGGACATCAGCATCGAAAGAATAAAGACAGGGGTCACTGTCGTTTTCGTAGCAGTAGACGACAACCTTTTCCTTTGCCGGATCTACGATCCAGTATTCACGGATGAGTCACAGGCTACTGAACAAATATCTGTTCCTGTTTAATGTTGGCGGACTGCTTTACATATTGATCGAACTGATCTGGCGCGGCCGGAGTCACTGGACCATGTTTTTACTCGGTGGGATCTGTTTCGTATTTCTGGGATTGATCAACGAGGTTCTTTCCTGGCAGATGCCGCTGTGGCAACAGATGATCATCGGCGCGATCGGGATCACCATCTTGGAATTTGTCACTGGCTTCATCGTAAATTTGTGGCTCGGCTGGGGTGTCTGGGACTACAGCGGGATGCCGGGCAACTCTTGGGGCAGATCTGTCCGCAGTACTTTGTGCTGTGGCTGCCAGTGGCACTGGTCGGGATTGTCCTGGATGATTGGATCAGGTATTGGAAATTCGGGGAGGAACGGCCACACTACAGACTGATCTGACGGACAAACATACAATATAGTAAGGAAATCAAAAGGAGAAATGAGAATGAGCAAAGGTACATGTACAACAATCCAACTGCTTGCAACTGAGTAATCGCTTTTGTCTGAAAATTGGGAATCACATTTTATTTGTTAGGGCTGCTTGTCTTTTTAATGGTCGTTGACTATATCAGTGGGATGATTGCGAGTATGGTAGAGGCCATCGATCATCCTGGTGATGCATCATATGGTTGGTCCAGAAAAAGGAGCAAAGGGAATCGCAAAGAAGATCGCATACTTATTTGTGATCACTGTGGCAATTGTAATTGATTACATCTTAGCAAAGACATCTGGAAATCTCGGATATCATTTGCCATCTGCGATGCTGTCCCTTCTTACAACGGTGTGGTATTTATTGAATGAAGCCTTATCAATTACAGAAAACGCCGGTCGCATGGGTGCACCGGTACCTGAATGGCTGATGAAGTACATTGCAGTTCTGAAAGATAAAATCGATAGCAGCAATGAAACAAATCTGAAAGATTAGGAGGAGGTGATCCGAATATCTCCCGTCACGGTCCGGGATATGACCGTTGCGACATCGCAACAAAGAATGCCAAAACATGTAGAATGAAACAGATTCGTGTGTTATAATGCCAATGTTACCGCCTCCTATACCTGGTACGGAAGGGAGGTGCATAGCTTGGAAGATGTAGTTATTTCTCTTATTGTTTCTATCATGGCAGGTGTGATTAGCCATCTCATCTGCAAATGGTTGGATAGAAATAAGTAGTCGGTAATCAGCCTATGGAATAAGCCACCATACCACAATGGAATAAAAAACCCCAGGGATCGCGACTCCCTGGGGTTTTCGTTGCTGCATAACTTGGATGCAATCATTTCTCTTAGCCTAACGGCATTATAGCATATGCAGAATAAGATTGCAAGATACCAGAAAATAAACTTTGATCAGGAAAACATATCCTGATCTTTTTTCATATCATAAAGAAAAGAGGACAAGACTATGAGAGACATTACCTTATGCCATCCGCGACTCCAGGCGCTGGCCGCGGAGCTGATCCGTAAATGTGCTGATCAGGGATTACAGATTAAAATTGGAGAAACACTCCGGACGACTGCAGAGCAGGATGCCCTGTACGCACAGGGGAGAACGAAGCCGGGTAAGATCGTCACGAATGCAAAGGGCAGCAGCTATAGCAGCTATCATCAGTGGGGAGTGGCGTTTGATATTTACAGAGCCGATGGCTGCGGTGCCTATTATGATACAGATGGATTCTTTTCTAAGGTCGGCGCGATCGGAGTATCTATCGGCTTGGAATGGGGTGGAAACTGGAAGAGTCTTACGGATAGACCTCACTTCCAGCTCCCCGACTGGGGATCATCAACGAGTGGAATCAAGAAGATTTACAAGACGCCGGAGCAGTTCATGAAGACATGGCCAAAGGAAGAGAGAAAGACCATCACTCCGGGCTGGCAACATGACGCTCACGGCTGGTGGTGGCAGAACGAGGACGGATCTTGGGTAGCATCGGACTGGCGTCTGATCAACCATCATCATTATCTCTTCGGGGCATCCGGTTACGTCAGGACGGGCTGGCACCGCTGGAACCCAGACACAAAGCAGGTGGATCCGGCTGACGGCTCCGGAGACTGGTATTATCTCCAGGAGGACGGAGAGCTACAGGGGGCGCGTGCTGGCACAGTAGAGCGAACGGGTGCGATGGAAGTGTGGTATGTAGACAAATAGATACGATGTACCAATACAATATTTTGTCTACTATTTGTCTACTACGATGAATAAAAAAGGGCAAAAAACATTGCAGAGTAATAAAGGCTAAACCCCGGAAAGTGGCTTAAAACCTCACTTTTTCGCATGCCGTGGAAATGCTAAAATAAAAAAATAAATTTTCGTAATGCGTAGGTCGCCGGTTCGAGTCCGGCCGGGAGCTGAGTAAAAAACCCTTGAGAAATCAAGGGTTTTTGTTGTTCTACGTGAAGATGAAAGCTGTTTGGAATGGACGGCTTTTTGCGTTTTTATAAAAAGAACCCGAATCCATCTCTGGAGAAGTACCAGATGGATTCGGGTCTTTTTACTATTTTGTAAGTTTTTCCAACTCCTCATAAAAAGCCGGATAAGAGATATCCACGCAGTCCGCATCAATGATCTCAGTCTCCCCGTCCGCAGCGAGGGCAGCTACGGCGAAGGTCATGGCGATGCGGTGATCCTTGTGACTGTCGACGACGGCACCGTGGAGCGGTTTTCCGCCGTGGATGATCATGCCATCCTCAGTCTCCTCCACATCGGCGCCCATGGCGCGCAGGTTTTCGACCATGATGGCGATACGGTTGGATTCTTTGACTTTTAACTCAGCGGCATCGCGGATGACCGTGGTCCCCTCGGCGAAACATGCCATCATGGCGATGGTCGGAAGCTCGTCGATGAGAGTCGGGATGATATCGCCCTCGATGACGCAGCCCCTTAAGGAACTTGTGCGGACCAGAAGGTCGGCTGTCGGCTCTGCGTTCTCGTGATCCTCGTTTAACAGGGTGAGATCAGCGCCCATAGCCTCACAGACCTTGATGAGTCCGGCTCTTGTCGGGTTGATGCCTACATTCTTAATAAGAACTTCGGAATTTGGCAGAATCAGGCCTGCTGCCACAAAATAGACGGAAGAGGAGATATCTCCCGGCACATCGATCCGGTTTCCAAAAAGCTCCGTTGCCGGCCAGATCGTAACGGTAGTTCCTTTTGATTCCAGCTCTGCGCCGAAAAACTTCAGCATCAGTTCCGTATGATTTCTGGAAACCTGCGGCTCCGTGATACTTGTGAGCCCGTCTGCGTAGAGTCCGGCCAACAGGATCGAAGATTTTACCTGGGCAGATGCGACTTTGGAAGTGTAATGGATCCCTGCAAGCGGTTTTCCGCAGATCCTGAGCGGCGCACAGTCATTTCCGCGGACACTCTTGATATCAGCTCCCATCATGGATAACGGCTCGATAATGCGCTTCATCGGACGTTTCTGGATGGATTCGTCACCGGTCAGCGTCACGTCGAAATTCTGCGGCGCGAGAATACCGGAGATGAGTCTTGTGGTGGTTCCAGAGTTGCCGCAGTCCAGGGTCTCGGCAGGGGCAGCCAGTCCGTGCATGCCCTTTCCGTGGACAGTGACAACACCATTCTTATTTTCGATATCGATTCCCATGCGGCGGAAACAGCCGATGGTGGAGAGGCAGTCAGCGCCCTCCAGAAAGTTATGGATCTCTGTAGTTCCCTTCGCAATGGATCCGAACATGACACTGCGGTGGGAGATGGATTTATCGCCCGGGACCGTGATCTCACCCCGGACATGGTCTGCTTTATGTAATTTCATATAAATTCCTCGTAATTTGCGTTTAATACGATCTGATAAAAAACTGGTATGCATTTTGACGTAGCAGTCCGCGTATAACAGGCGGTCATGCGGTATCGGAATATGCTGGCGCATACCTGAATGAAACTATAAGTCTTACTTTGTCAGCACATAGTTATGGCTTCGCAAAAGCTCCGCTGCCTCATTCTTCTTATCCTCCTTATAGAAAGAAATCCGGAGCGCCCCTTCACCTTCCTCACGGCTGTGATTGATACCTATATTCTTAACACTGATTCCCTTCGCGGCAAGGATCGCAGAGAGGACAGAAATAGATCCCGGCTCATCCAAAACATCCACACAGAAGGAGTAATCCCGCTCGATGGGACCCTGTCCGCGGTTCGGGAATGTGGAACGGTATTTGCCTGATTCCTCGAACATCTTGTAGATCGCGTCACCGTTATGGTTTTCCAGCGTGTCGCAAATGGATTCCAGGGAAGTGATATACCGCTTTAAGAGTACCTGGAGAATTTTTCTGTGTTCGTCATGCAGATCTGCTCCCACATGACAGGAGGAGGAGGCGATACGCGATATCCTTAAAACCTCCTGCGGCCAGCCGCTTCATGATCTCATCCTTTGAATCGTTGTCATGGACAAGATTAACGAGGCTGGATGCCACAAGGTGCGGCAGATGGCTGATGGCCGCGACGGAAAAATCATGCTCATGGTAGTCGAGAACGATGGGAAGAGCACCGATGCCCAGGGCAACCTGACGGATCCGGTCGATCTGCTCCGGTGTGGATTTTTTTGTAGGTGTAATAATGTAGTAGGCATTCTCCAGAAGATGGTCCGTAGAGCTCTCATAGCCGGTCTTTTCAGAACCCGCCATCGGATGGCCGCCGACAAACACATCCTCGTAACCCAGACGTTCCACCGCCTGATGGATGTCTGTCTTCGTGCTTCCGATATCAGTGATCAGCGCACCAGGTTTCAGAAACGGGCGTACCTTTTCGAGGTATACCGCGTTGTATTCTACAGGGGTGCAGAGAAAAATAACGTCACATGCGGAGAGTGTCTCATCGATCCCGTCAAGGATAATATCGATGGTCCCGTCCGCTTTTGCCTGCTCAAGCTTTGAGCGGGTCCGCATGTACGCCATGATTGTAATATCTTTATTCGCACGGCGAAGGCCTCTGGCGATGGATCCGCCGATCAGGCCAAGGCCGATAAAACCAAATGTAGAATCAGACATTGTACAGCTCCTCCTTTGTCCCTTCGATTTTATAACACAGGGATATGAATGTCAACAACAAAAATCAATACTTTAAAGTGATAAATCAAACATTGCCAGGATCTGCATATCTGTGGGTGTGCGTCGCATGTCTGCCTACAAAACAGAGAAAAGAGAAGAAGAAAGATCTGTGTCTGCCAGAAAAATTTACAAAAATAGAATGCGGATGTCAATTTTTAATAGATTTTCATTTGAAACGCCCATATTTTCCACCACAATCGAAAAATGACAGAAAATATTTTGTGCAATTTCGATATTTAGCTTGAAAAATTCGAAAAGTTTTGGTAAAATATGACCATAGGCAATAAGCAGTATAGCCAAAACATCTGAACTCCGTAATTTGCGGAAGTCTTTTGAAAAATGGCAAAAAAACATATACGGGAGGGATTCATATGGATATTTATGGAACAAAACAGATCCGAAATGTTGTACTTTTAGGCCACGGCGGCGCCGGTAAGACGACGGTAGCCGAGGCACTGGCTTATCTGACCGGCGTTACAAAGAGAATGGGCAAAGTTGCTGACGGCAATACGATCAGTGACTACGACAAAGAAGAGATCAAGAGACAGTTCTCGATCTCCACTACGATGGTTCCGATCGAGTACGAAGGTGCCGAGGGAAAGATCAAGATCAACCTTCTTGACACTCCGGGCTATTTCGACTTCGTAGGCGAGGTGGAAGAGGCAGTCAGCGCCGCTGACGCAGCGATCATCGTCGTAAACTGTAAGGCAGGAATTGAAGTCGGTACAGAAAAAGCATGGGATCTGTGTGAAGAATATAAACTCCCGAGAATCATATTTGTAACAAACATGGATGATGACCACGCGTCCTTCCGTGAACTGATCTTAAAACTTGAGAAGAAGTTCGGAAGAAAGATCGCTCCGTTCCAGGTACCGATCCGTGAGAACGAGAAGTTCGTCGGCTTCGTAAACGCAGTTAAGATGCAGGGCCGCCGCTTCACAAACCTGTCCGACTATGAGGACTGCGAGATCCCGGAGTACACAAAGAAGAACCTCGGAATTATCCGCGACGCCCTGATCGAAGCTGTTGCCGAGACAAGCGAAGAGTACATGGAGCGTTACTTCTCCGGTGAGGAGTTTACACTGGAAGAGATTTACACCGCAGTACAGACCCACGTATGCGACGGTTCTATTGTTCCGGTCATGATGGGTTCCGGCATCAATTGCCAGGGCTTCAACGCATTATTAAATGCTATCGACCGCTACTTCCCGTCACCGGATAAGGGCGAGTGTGTCGGCGTTGACGTATCAAACGGCGAGCACTTTACCGCAAAATACAACGATGAGGTTTCTCTCTCCGCAAGAGTCTTCAAGACCATCGTAGATCCGTTCATCGGCAAATATTCCCTGATGAAGGTCTGCACCCGTATTAAAACCGGACAGCACCATCTACAATGTAAATAAGGACAGAGAGAGATCGCGAAAGTCTATGTGTTAAGAGGTAGGACGTGATCGAGGTTCCGGAGCTGAAGGCCGGCGATATCGGTGCCGTTGCGAAGCTCTCCGTGACACAGACAGGCGATACGATCGCTTTAAGATCTGCTCCGATCGTATACCACAAACCGAAGATCTCCACCCCGTATACATACATGCGCTTTGCTGCAAAGACAAAGGGCGACGAGGACAAGATCTCCAGCGCACTCGCGAGAATGATGGAAGAGGACCTGACACTCCGCGTTGTGAACGATACCGAGAACCGCCAGAGCTTACTCTACGGAATCGGTGATCAGCAGCTTGAAGTTACCGTCAGCAAGCTTCTCGGCCGTTACAAAGTCGATGTGGAACTCTCCAAACCGAAATTTGCGTTCCGCGAGACGATCCGCAGGAAAGTGGAGGCTCCTGGCCGTTATAAGAAACAGTCCGGTGGACATGGACAGTTTGGTGACGTTAAGATGTCCTTCGAGCCGTCCGGCGATCTCGAGACACCTTATATCTTTGAAGAAAAAGTATTCGGCGGCGCAGTTCCGAAGAACTACTTCCCGGCAGTTGAAAAGGGCATACAGGAATGCTGTGCAAAGGGTCCGTTAGCCGGTTATCCGGTAGTCGGCATCAAGGCAACGCTCCTCGATGGCTCCTACCATCCGGTTGACTCCTCCGAGATGGCCTTCAAGATGGCTGCAACCCTGGCCTTCAAGAAGGGCTTTATGGATGCTAACCCGGTTCTCTTAGAGCCGATTGCTTCCGTAAAAGTCGTTGTTCCGGATAAGTTTACCGGAGATGTTATGGGTGACTTAAACAGAAGAAGAGGACGTGTTCTCGGAATGAATTCTCTCCATGGTGGAAAGCAGGAGATCGTTGCTGATGTTCCGATGTCCGAGATGTTCGGCTACAACACAGACCTCCGCTCCATGACCGGCGGTATCGGCGTATTCTCCTACGAATTCAGCCGCTATGAGCAGGCTCCTGGCGATGTTCAGAAGAAGGAAGTGGAAGCGAGAACGGCAGGCGGAGAAGTAGAGGCGTAAGCTTTGAAGATCCTCGTGAAAACTGAATAAAAGATGACTGCAGGGATCAGCTGTATGGCTGGTCCCTGTTTTTGCCGAAATTCTGCCATAGTTTTCCTCTGACTTCCATCTGGACAGAAAGAGAGAAAAATGGTATAGTTATAAACTGGTAAGCTTTAAATCAGCCGGATAAAAAACAAACTGCAAATCGGATAAAATTTTGCTCTATGACAAAATACTCCGGCAAAAAATGAGGAATTAGAATGAGAAAATGGTTTTTGATTATGGCCACAGCGGTGGTGCTTTGTTCCGCCTGCGGCAAGAAAGACGCTTCAGTGAACGATGCGACTCAGGCGGCACAGGCAAGTTCGACGGAAGCGGAGAATCTTTATAAGGAAGGATCCCAGTACGTCGGGGAAGAGGACTACGAGAGTGCCATCGAATCCCTTTTAAAATGTATTGAACTGGATCCGGATTACAGCAAAGCCTATATCCAGCTTTCCAAAGCCTATATTGGAAATGAAGAGTACGATGAAGCTATGTCGATCCTGCAGCAGGGATATGAGAAGACAAAGGATACATCCCTGGAAAAAGAACAGGATAACTGTGTCCGCACGATCTGCCAGGTCCTGACAGACAACGAGGATTACGAGACAGCGATCCCGTGGCTTTTAAAGCTTCAGGAACTCGATGGTGTCACCGTGGAGAATTCCCTGCAGCTTGCGGAAGCATATTCCATGATGGATGATTATGAAAATGCAGTGTCAGTTCTTCAGAAAGCAGATCAGAATGATGCAAGTATTAAAAATGCCCTGCTGGAGGCAAGAGTTGCCTACGGACAGTACTGCTACGATGAAGGAAAGAACGATCAGGCGATCGAGACTTTAAAGGCTGTGATCGATGAGGCGCCAGACCGGATCGATGCATACTCTATGCTGATCGGCGTATATGTAGATGCAGGAAAAGTAAAAGAGGCGGAGAGTATCGTCCAGAGTGGTCTTGAGCGGTTCGTAAACCAGAATTCTACGGTGACAGATGACCAGCTTGATGAATTTTTAAATTCCGCATCTTCCTATTATCTGGAACTCGAGAATGTGGATGCCTGCCTGAGATTCTGGGAGAAGGCAGTTTCCATGAGACCTGGAAATAAAAGTTATAAAGAAGAACTGGACAGCTACCGTTCCTCCGCTGCAGACGAGTCCTACGCGAAGGCAGATGAACTTCTGGAAGCAGGGGACGTGGAAGGCGCTTCCAAGTATTATAAGCGTGCCTTTGCGCTGGCTCCGTCAAACTATGACGCGGGCGTGATCAGCGGAGGCGACTATACATACTGCCTGAACAAAGATGGTTCCTGGAGACTTGGCTGGTATACAGATGAGACTGGCGGCTCCTACTACTTCAATCCGGCAGCGGGACGTCTCTACGCCAGTGCGGTGACGGGATACCAGCAGCTTGACGGTGCGGTATACTATTTTGAGGATGACGGCAGAATGCTGGTGGATGATACGACTCCGGATGGCCGTTATGCGGATGTGGATGGAAAACTTTTAGACCACAATCCATATGGGGATGAGACCGCTGCCGAGGATGAGACTGAGGCAGATACAGAAGAGGAGACGACAGGAAGCTCTGAGAAGGAATCTGCGGCAGCTTCTGTGAAAGAGACAACAGCAGCAGTTAAGGAAACGGTGGAGACCACAAAGGCAAATCCGCAGCCGACGCAGGCAGCAGCCGTGAACTCAGGAAACCTGAAACTGAATGCGGACACTCTTCAGGAAGCTCATGACAATGGCGGAACAACAACCTACGAGAAGACAGATCTCTTCGACGGATCCACAGGAAAGCTGACCATGGGAGATGTCTATAACTGCCTTGCCAAGTACGGAAAGACCGAGTGGGTGTCCCAGAAACTTCCATATGAGCTGAAGGTCGGAAACTTAAAGGTATGGATCCTGCCTGGCGATAACTGGAATACAACAGGACTCGTCATTAAAGACGCGTCCCAGTATTTTGAGGTATTAAAGAAGAAGGCGCTTCCGGATAATGTACAGTTTGCGATCGAATTCGATTCCGCCGCGACAGATAAGCTTGACATCAATAAAGTGAGACGTGTGAACGGAAACTAAGATGCTGTAAGAAATAAAAACGGGAATTCCTGCAGAAATGTTGGAATTTCCGTTTTTTTAATGGGATTCTGCACCTGAAATGTGTAGAATATGAAAAAACACCGCCTGGAATCCATAATGGAAAGCCGGGCGGCGTAAATATTCTCTGAGATTTAAAATTAAAGAAGACCCTCGTTGTACTTTCTGATAAGTTTCTGGATCTTGTCTGTCGGGGACAGGGAGTTTCCGATGGAAACGTCGTGGTTTAAGGAGTTGATGATGGCAGCGATGTACTTGCTCATATCAGCTTCCACATACCATTCCTTTGTGAAGAGTTCCGGGGAACGGTAGTTTAAGTTTGTTGTGACAACACTGTCGATGTAGCCCTTCTGGTAGAACTCATCGAATTTCTCGAAGCCTGCGGTGAAGAGACCGAAGGTGCAGCATACAACGACCTTCTCGGCCTTGCGCTCCTTTAACTCTTTTGCGGTATCGAGCATGCTCTCGCCGGAGGCGATCATGTCGTCAACGACGATAACGGTCTTTCCTTCAACGGAGCTTCCGAGGAACTCGTGGGCAACGATCGGGTTTCTTCCGTTGATGACCTTGGAGTAATCTCTTCTCTTGTAGAACATACCCATATCAACGCCGAGGTTGTTGGCGAGATATACGGCACGGCTCATTGCACCTTCGTCCGGGCTGATGACCATTAAGTGGTCTTTATCGATCTTTAAGGTATTGTCATGTTTAAACAGTGCTTTTACGAACTGGTAGGTCGGCATGAAGTTGTCGAGGCCGGATAACGGGATCGCGTTCTGTACGCGCGGGTCATGTGCATCAAATGTGATGATGTTGGACACGCCCATGCTTACTAACTCTTCAAGTGCCATTGCACAGTCTAAAGACTCTCTGTGAGTACGCTTGTGCTGACGGCTCTCGTAAAGGAACGGCATGATAACGTTGATACGGTGTGCGGTGGATGCCGTAGCGCCGATGATTCTCTTGAGATCCTGATAGTGGTCATCCGGGGACATGTGGTTTACATATCCGGACATCTTGTAGGTAAGAGAATGGTTTGTTACATCGACCATGCAGAAAATATCGGTTCCGCGGACAGATTCGTTTACGATACCCTTTGCTTCACCACTTCCGAAACGCGGGCAGGCGCAGTCGAGAAGATAGGAGTCAACATCGTAGCCCCGGTACTGTAAATTTCCCTGGCGGCGAAGTAATTCTTCCGCATCGTTGCGGCGGAAGTTTACGATGTGGTCATTGACTTTCTGCGCAAGATCACGGCAGCTCTCAAGAGCAGCGATCTTAAGCGGTGCAAGCGGCAGACGGTCGTTGAAAACGTACTGATTAGACATGTCAGATAATCCTCCGATTTTTTGTGTTGCGGTCCGGCCTCTGCGGTCGGACTGTCAGATCATATTTTTGCCTGGATCTCCTTATTTATACGGGAACCTGCAGGCATTCCACGCCGAGTATACCATTTTCAGACATTTTTCGTCAATAGTTTCCCATGAAAATTCGAAGGAAAAAAGAATATCGTTCCTTTACAAATCGGAGGAAGATTGGTATGATTAAGTTTAGAACCATGCAGGAAGGATAAAAGAAGTGAAATATCAGGGACATAAAATTATGGCAGTTACCCCCGGATCCATCGCGGAAGAGCTGGAACTGGAACCGGGAGATGTGCTGCTTACCATAGACGGGGAAGAGCTGGAAGATATCTTTGACTACGACTATATGACGGATGCCGAGAGTTTCGTGATGGTCGTGCGGAAGGCAAACGGAGAAGAGTGGGAACTTGAGATCGAGAGCGGCGGTGAGGATCTGGGACTTACCTTTGAAAACGGACTTATGAGTGACTATAAGTCCTGCTCCAATAAGTGCATCTTCTGCTTTATAGACCAGATGCCGCCGGGAATGCGTGAGACGCTCTACTTTAAGGACGACGACTCCAGACTTTCGTTCCTTCAGGGAAACTACATCACCCTGACAAATATGAAGGATAAGGATATCGAGCGGATCATCCGCTTCCACCTGGCCCCGATCAATATCTCCGTGCAGACTATGAACCCGGAGCTACGCTGTAAGATGCTCCACAACCGGTTTGCGGGGGAGGCGTTAAAGAAGATCGACCGTCTTTACGAGGCGGGAACGGAGATGAACGGACAGATCGTTCTCTGCCGGGGCGTCAATGATGGAAATGAGTTGGCGTACACCATCGAACAGCTCTCAAAGTACGCGCCGGTGATGCAGAGCGTGTCGGTGGTTCCGGTTGGTCTCTCGAAGTATCGTGAGGGTCTTTACCCGCTGGAACCGTTTACAAAGGAAGATGCCTGCGAGGTGATAGACCTCATCGAAAAATGGCAGAAGATCAACTACGAGCGCCACGGGATCCACTTTATCCATGCAAGTGATGAGTGGTATATCCTGGCGGAGCGCGAGATGCCGGAGGAAGGAAGATACGACGGATATATCCAGCTGGAGAACGGCGTCGGTATGCTGCGGCTGCTGCATGAGGAAGTCATGGATGCCCTGGATGAGAAGACGGACGACGGAAAAGAGGAAGAACTCTCTATCGCCACAGGACGTCTGCCGTATCCGTATCTGGACACGCTTGTAAAGGAGATCATGAAAGTCTATCCGGGACGAAAGGTCCATATCTACCCGATCCGGAATGATTTCTTCGGCGAAAAGATCACGGTGGCGGGACTGATCACAGGACAGGATCTGATCGCCCAGTTAAAGGATAAGCCTTTAGGCGACAGGCTGATCCTTCCGGCCGTTATGTTTAAGAGCGGCGAGGAGGTTTTCCTGGATGATATCACAAAGACCCAGGCGGAAGATGCTTTACAGATTCCGATAAATATAGTAAAATCAAGCGGATATGACCTTGTGGACGCGATCCTTGACCCGGAGGCGGCGAGAGAACAGACTGCGGAACACGGGGCATATGAGCTTACAATGAAAGATGCCGGTCTCACAGAGGACGGGGAAGTTATCCCTGATTGGGACGGCGAAGTATAGAAATGAGGAAAATATATGAGTAAACCAGTAGTGGCGATCGTCGGCAGACCGAATGTGGGAAAATCCACACTCTTCAACGTCCTTGCCGGCAGCACGATCTCGATCGTAAAAGACACTCCGGGTGTGACAAGAGACCGTATCTATGCGGACTGCACCTGGTTAAACAACAACTTTACCTTAATTGATACAGGCGGAATCGAGCCGGATTCCAAGGATATCATTCTTGCGCAGATGCGTGAGCAGGAGGCTCAGATCGCCATCGATACCGCGGACGTCATCATCTTTATCGTGGATGTGCGCCAGGGTCTCGTCGACGCGGACTCCAAGGTTGCGGATATGTTAAGAAAGTCCAAGAAACCGGTCGTTCTTGCGGTCAATAAGGTGGACAGCATGGCGAAGTTCGGAAACGATGTCTACGAGTTCTATAACCTGGGAATCGGGGATCCGATCCCGGTATCCGCGGCTTCAAGACTTGGCCTTGGCGAGCTTCTCGATGAGGTAGTCAAGTATTTCCGTGAGGACCAGTATGACGACAGCGAGGATGACCGTCCGAGAATCGCCATCGTGGGAAAACCGAACGTCGGAAAATCCTCTATTATCAATAAGCTTCTCGGTGAAAACCGTGTGATCGTATCCAACATCGCCGGAACCACAAGAGACGCTGTCGATACAGAGATCGTGCGAAACGGCACTGAATATATCTTCATCGATACCGCGGGATTAAGAAGAAAGAGCAAGATCAAAGAGGATATCGAGCGCTACAGTATTATCCGTACTGTGACAGCGGTGGAGCGCGCTGATGTGGTCCTCATGGTCATCGATGCCGTTGAGGGAATCACTGAGCAGGACGCAAAGATCGCCGGTATCGCCCATGACCGCGGAAAAGGCGTGATCGTCGTTGTCAACAAGTGGGATGCCATCGAGAAGAACGACAAGACGATCTATGAGTACACAAGAAAATTAAAAGAGACCCTGTCCTACATGCCGTATGCGGAGTATATCTTCGTGTCCGCCCTGACCGGACAGAGAATGGAAAAGCTCTTCGAGCTCATCGATATGGTCCGCGAGAACCAGACGCTCCGCGTGGCTACCGGTGTATTGAATGAGATCGTGACAGAAGCTGTCGCTATGCAGCAGCCGCCGTCCGACAAGGGCAAACGCTTAAAGATCTACTATGTGACCCAGGTTGCGGTAAAACCGCCGACCTTTGTTATCTTCGTAAACGATAAGGAGTTAATGCATTTCTCCTACACGAGATACTTAGAGAACAAGATCCGTGAGGCCTTCGGCTTCCGCGGAACATCCTTAAAATTCATCATCCGCGAGAGGAAGGAGAAGGATTAAGCAATGGGCAGAGTGATTTGTCTTGTTATGGGTTATGTGTTTGGATTATTCCAGACAGGATATCTTTACGGTAAGATGAACCATATCGATATCAGAAACTACGGAAGCGGAAACTCCGGAACGACAAATGCGCTCCGGGTCATGGGAAAAAAAGCGGGGCTCATCGTGTTCGCGGGAGATTTTTAAAGACGGTGTTCGCCTGTCTTGCGGCGCGGATCATCTTTAAGGAAGCGGACACAACCTCTATGTGCTCTACGCAGGTCTCGGCGTTGTCCTCGGTCATAACTTTCCGTGTTACTTAAACTTCAAGGGCGGAAAGGGAATCGCTTCCATGGCAGGCATTCTCGTGTCCATGGACTGGCGCGTGACACTTGTCTGTGCAGCACTGTTCCTTGGAGCTGTCATCATTACAAGATATGTCTCCCTTGGTTCTATTCTGGTGGTGATCTCATTCTTTATCCAGATACTGGTCTACGGGGCGCATGGAACATTTACCGTCTCTGCGGATCATCTCATGGAGTTTTATGCCGTTGCCTTCGTCCTGATGGCGATGGCGATCTGGAGACACAAGACGAACATAAAAAGACTTTTATCCGGCACAGAGAACAAGCTCTGGGGCGGAAAGAAAAACTGAATAAGCGCTTAAGCACGAAAATATCAGTCGGTACAGGGCAGTGAGATTAAAGAGAAAAGGAGTTCCTGAACATGGAAAAAATTGGTATTATCGGTTCCGGTACATGGGGAACCGCGATTGCGGTGCTGTTAAGAAACAATGGACATGAGGTCACACTGTGGTCCGCGATCCCGGCGGAGATCGAGGAGATGGCAAAGACCAGGACTCACAAGAATCTTCCGGGAGTGACGTTGCCGGAGGGAATCATCTATACCGCTGACCTTGAGGAAGCGATGAAGGATAAGAACCTTCTCGTGATGGCGGTTCCGTCCGTATTTGTCCGCAGCACGGCGCAGAAGATGAAGCCGTTCTGTAAAGAGGGACAGCTCATTGTGGATGTGGCAAAGGGAATCGAGGAGAATACTCTCGATACAATGACCCAGATCATAAAGGAAGAACTTCCGATGGCGGAGACAGCTGTTCTTTCCGGACCGAGCCACGCGGAGGAGGTAAGCCGCGGACTTCCGACGCTTTGCGTTGCGGGATCCCCAAGAAGAACGTTGCAGAAGTACGTCCAGTCCACATTTATCAGCCCGGTGTTCCGCGTATACACGAGCCCGGATGTCCTGGGATCGAGAGACAGGCGCCGCGTTAAAGAACGTTGTTGCCCTGGCAGCGGGAATCGCTGATGGCCTGGGTTACGGGGACAACGCGAAAGCAGCCCTCATCACCCGCGGTATGGCGGAGATCGCGAGACTTGGCATCGCCATGGGTGGAAAATACCAGACCTATACCGGACTTTCCGGAATCGGCGATCTGATCGTGACATGCGCCAGCATGCACAGCAGAAACCGCCGCGCCGGTATCCTCATCGGAAAAGGATACACGATGGAAGAAGCAATGAAGGAAGTCCAGATGGTGGTAGAAGGCGTTTACTCAGCGAAGGCTGCGAGATCCCTCGCAAAGAAATACAATGTTTCCATGCCGATCGTTGAGGAGGTAAACCAGGTCCTGTTTGAAGGAAAACCTGCAAAAGAGGCGGTGGCTGACCTGATGCTCCGCGATAAGCGCATCGAGCACAGCGATCTTCCGTGGGAATAGAAGTCAGAATAAGCCTTGCAGCATCCTGTATTTTTCCGTACTGCGGCGTAAAAAAAGGCTCTGCCGGTATAAAATGTCCCCCTCGCGCATACACTGCAACAGTATATGCGAGGGGGTATTTTTATGGATCATTTCCATGTATACAAGGATATCGAGGCGAGGACGGGCGGAGAGATCTATGTGGGTGTTGTGGGACCTGTGCGCACTGGGAAATCCACATTTATCAAGCGGTTTATGGAGCTTCTTGTGCTCCCGAACCTCCCGGACGGACAGAAAAAGGCCCAGACCAGGGATGAGCTTCCCCAGAGTGCTGCGGGGAAGACGATCATGACCACGGAGCCGAAGTTTATCCCGAAGGAGGCGGCGGAGCTGGAACTTGCGGAGGGGATCCGGGCGAAGGTGCGGCTCATCGACTGTGTGGGTTTTATGGTGGAAGGTGCTGCGGGACATACGGAAAACGGGGAGGAACGTCTCGTGAAGACGCCCTGGTACGATTATGAGATCCCGTTCACCCAGGCGGCGGAAATTGGGACGAGAAAGGTGATCCGGGACCATTCCACCATCGGGATCGTTGTGGCCTGCGATGGCAGCTTCGGGGAACTCTCCAGGGATGATTTTAAGGAGGCGGAGGAGCAGACGATCTCGGAGTTGAAGGAGATCGGAAAACCGTTCCTGATCCTGTTAAACTCTACAAGACCCTATGCGGCGGAGACGAAAGCCCTGGCGTTAAAGATGGAAAACCAGTACGGGGTCCCGGTACGGGCGGCAAACTGTGAACAGCTAAAGCGAGAAGACATCGAGGAGATATTGGGCACCGTGCTCCTGGAGTTCCCGGTGACAGAGCTCGACTTTGAGATCCCGAAATGGGTGGAGATCCTGCCGGATGATCATGCGTTAAAGGCAGGTTTGATCATGGAGGCGGGAAAACTCCTGAAGACATCCGTCCAGATGAAGGACGTGCCGAAGGAGGCTGTGCCGGAAACAGATCAGGCAGTGAAAAAACTGATCGCGGATGAGCTGGATCTTGCGAGCGGCCGGGTGACAATCCGGGTCTTGGTGGATGAGGCGGCATACTTTGAGGTCTTAAGCGATATTTCCGGCCTGCCGGTGCGGGATGAGTACAGCCTGTTTAAAATCTTAAAGGAATCTGCCGGGATGAAGGAAGAGTATGAGAAGGTGAGAAACGCCCTGGTGGAGGTGCGCCAGAAGGGCTACGGAATCGTCCTGCCGGATAAGACGGAGATCTCCTTAGATGAGCCGGAGCTGATCCGTCATGGCAGCAAGTACGGTGTGAAGATCCATGCCCAGGCACCCTCCATCAATCTCATAAAGGCCAGGATCGAGACGGAGATCGCGCCGATCGTTGGGAATGAGCAGCAGGCGAAGGACTTGATCGCGTACATAAAGGACGGGGAAGCGACGGAGGAAGGTGTCTGGGATACGAATATCTTCGGAAAGTCCGTGGAACAGATTGTTGAGGACGGCATGCAGGCGAAGATCTCCCAGATGACGGAGGACTGTCAGATGAAACTTCAGGATACGCTGCAGAAAATTATTAATGACAGTAATGGCGGAATGATTTGCATAATTATCTGAAATTTGCTATAATAGATGCAAATAATACAGCTGATTTGCAAAAACGAAGATTTTCATCGAATTTTGCAAAACGATGCTGAAATTACAGTATTTGCGGCAGAAACCTGAAGGATAAAATCCGCGGTGAACGTGAAAAGGGTTGCGGACACTGCACGGTTGGGAAAAATGGATATTTCTGTATATCGACCACAGGAATAGGATGTTTGCATGAGTTTCCAGATTTCGCCGCGAAAGGAGGAGTTCCATGAAACTGACATTTATCGGTGCAGATCATGAAGTGACTGGAAGCTGTCATTATCTGAATGCGGCGGGAAAGAACATTCTTGTTGATTACGGTATGGAACAGGGCGGAAACGTCTATGAGAACGCGGGCTTCCGTCCCGTTCTCCGATGTGGACTTACATCTTTATCACCCACGCCCACATGATCACAGGCCTGCTTCCACTGATCTATGCGAAGGGCTTTAAGGGCAGATATTCGCCACACAGGCCACCTGCGATCTCTGCAACATTATGTTGAAGACGAGTGCCCACATCCAGGAAATGGAGGCTGAGTGGAAGAACAGAAGGCAAGCGTGCCGGCAAACCCGGAGGTCCAGGCGCTCTACACGGTAAACGACGCGGAAGGCGTTTTAAAGCATTTCGTGCCATGCCATTATGGTGATATCCTGACGATCTGCGACGGATTGAAAGTACGGTTTACGGATGTGGGACACCTGCTTGGATCCGCATCCATTGAAGTCTGGATCGATGAGGACGGCGTACAGAAGAAGATTGTTTTCTCTGGTGATATCGGGAACAAGAACAAACCTCTGATCAAGGATCCGCAGTACACGGATGAGGCCGACTATGTGGTAATGGAGTGTACCTACGGTGACCGTTCCCACGACCGGACCCACGAGCATATCGAGGAGTTCGCGAAGATCATCCAGAGGACCCTGGACCGTCACGGAAACGTTGTGATCCCGGCCTTTGCAGTGGGCAGGACCCAGGAGATCCTCTACTTTATCCGTAAGATCAAGGAAGAGGGCCTTGTCACCGGACATGACGGATTCCCGGTCTATGTGGACAGCCCGCTGGCCGTCGAGGCGACCCATGTGTTCAATAAGAACATTTCCGAGTGCTTTGACGAGGAGGCGATGGATCTTGTGAACAGGGGAATCAACCCGATCGCATTCCCGGGATTAAATCTTTCCGTCAGCAGCGACGATTCCAAGGCGATCAACTTCGACTCCGAGCCGAAGGTCATTATCTCCGCGGCGGGTATGTGTGATGCCGGACGAATCCGCCACCACTTAAAACATAATCTCTGGAGACAGGAGTGTACGATCGTGTTCGCCGGATACCAGGCTGTCGGAACTCTGGGAAGGAGCCTCATTGAGGGGGCGGAAGTCGTAAAACTATTCGGTGAGACCATCGATGTAGAAGCGGAGATCGTGTGCCTGGACGGACTTTCCGGTCATGCGGACAGGGAAGGACTTCTCACCTGGATCAACGCCTTTAAGAAGAAACCGGACCGTGTGTTTATGGTACACGGAGACGATCTCGTATGCACGAAGTTCGCGAACCTCCTGCGCTCGGACTACGATCTTGTGGCGGACGCACCGTTCTCGGGATCAGAGTTTGACCTTGCCGCGGGTGCGTGGCTCAAACAGACCGTCGGTATTCCAATCCAGAAGGAGACAGCGAGACAGAAGGAGAATAAGTCCATCTTTGCTCTTCTTGTGGCTGCAGGCGAGCGCCTGATGCGGATCATCCAGAAGAACCGCGACTGCGCGAACAAGGATATCAAGAAATTTACGGCAGAGGTCAACGCGCTCTGCGAGAAGTGGGATCTGTAACTGCGGCTTGAGCCGTCTGAATTCCGGAATCATATAAAATAAGACATCTGAGAGGAATTACAAAATAGACATGAAAGTAACACTTTATACGGACGGAGCGGCCCGCGGAAATCCAGACGGGCCGGGCGGATACGGAGCGGTGCTCCAGTTTATTGATAAAAATGGGACTCTCCACGAAAAGGAATTGTCCGCGGGATATGTGCGGACAACCAATAACCGGATGGAACTTATGGCAGCGATCGTGGGACTTGAAGCATTAAACCGGTCCTGTGAGGTAGACCTTTATTCCGATTCGAAATATCTCGTGGACGCTTTCAACCAGAAATGGATCGACGGCTGGGTTAAGCATAACTGGGTCCGCCCTAAGACGGGACCGGTAAAAAATTCGGACCTCTGGAAACGGCTGCTCGTCGCGATGAACCCGCATAAAGTGACGTTCCACTGGGTCAAGGGCCATGACGGCCATCCCGGAAACGAGCGCTGTGACCGCCTGGCCACCAGCGCTGCGGATGGTGGGGATCTGTTGGTGGATACGGGGCTTAGTAACTAAAAAGGCAGCTACGCTGTTTTTTACAAAAGTCTTACAATGTATTACTAATTTGCGTTTTTTGTTCACAAAGATCTCACGATATGGTATCTTTTTAGTAGAACAAAAGTTACCTGAAAAATCGAGAGGGCACATATGAGCAGACGCAGAATATGGTTGATAATTATTGGAATCCTGATGGCCGGGGTATCCGCCACATGGGAAATGGAAAAATTTGTTTCTTCCCATGGGGTGAATACCGCGGCTGTCGTCGGTTTTGAGGCGGATGCCATGCAGCCGGATGCGGGAAATTCCGGGAATCCCTATATGACAGAGAATCGGATGAAGGTGGCAGAAAATACCCCGGCAGCCCAGAATGCGCCAGCTCCGGCGTGCGGCCCTGCCGATAACGGGATCGCCCTGTACCACGCGGATGCAAAAGCCAGCCGGGGACCGGAAGATGGGGGAGAAGCTTCTGATACTGAAACAAGGATGAAAGAATCTGCGACGAAAGAAAACGCAGCGGCAGAAGCTCCCGATGCGGAGGTCAGCGACCTGTCACTGGCGGATAATGATCAGCTGGCGGTGAGCGGAGGCACAGACGAGGCAGCAGGGATACCGGTGGAAGAGACGGTCAAGTCCCCGCTGGAACCGGACAGCACAGCATCGGAAAATGCAGGGGAAGCAAACTTGTGATCGAATACACACGTTCTGATCTGGAGGAGCGGCGGTTGAATTGAGGCGGGGAAAAGTACCAGGATGACCAGACGATGAGTCACTCCCGGTATGCGACGGCGGAATATGTGATCTGGGACCGCGAGGCTGAACCTGATCTATTCAAGCATCCATCCAAAGAGATGGAGAGTGCAGCGGAAGCGCTCCGCCAGGGAAGAAGTGGAGTGGATTCGAAAGCGCGACCTGGCGGCGGATAAAGCCAGTGCGAGAGTCAAACAGCACATCCCAGAGCATAGTATGTCCGCACATCAGCGAGCGTGACGATGGACCGATGCTATGAACTGCTGGAAGAATTATGGGATTACCTGGAGCTGAGAAAAATTAAAAGCGTCTGGCGGCAGAAAAGGTCCACCAGAATGCCACGGAACAGAAAAACATCTGCCAACAGAGACGAGAACGATTATAGTATAAGTTATGAGAATCTGCGCAGAGACCGGCACATCGGCTTTACGGGCAGATCAAAAAATAATATTATAGAAACTGTACAAATGTGTCATTTTAAACACAGGCGTCTGAATTTTAGACAGCCGGAGAAGGAGGCGTTTTTATGTCCGCATTTTTCGCATCATGTATTTCAACAGCTTTAGAGGCTGTGATTCTGGCCGCAGTTGCCCTGGCGGGTATCGTTCTGGGTAAAGGGTGGGAAAAAAGAGTACACGGTAACCAGGAGGCAGTACCATGCAGAAATATGGTGTAAACGAACTGAGGAGAATGTTCCTTGAATTCTTCGAGAGCAAGGAACATCTTGCGATGAAGAGTTTCTCCCTCGTTCCGCACAACGATAACAGCTTACTTTTGATCAACTCCGGTATGGCACCGTTAAAGCCGTACTTCACAGGCCAGGGAGATCCC
>SCPN01001367.1_pt1 | contig 30056 bp, 41 predicted proteins | sample 6106831 | NCBI WGS metagenome assembly SCPN01 (sample SAMN10720447, study PRJNA508395) | human gut metagenome | isolation source: Participant 1, 0 month
CATGGAAGGCGGTGTTATCAGTAGAACAAGGTGACCCTAAGGTTGTCCTTGAACATCCAACAGAAGAACGAACACGCAAATTCTTGAGTCGTTACCTTACACTAGATAAAGGAATTGCCTCCTTGATAGCGCAGCTTTATAAGGCCTCTACTAGTTCTTGTTTTTAAAATACTAGTATTATATTAAAAATGTGGATACCTGTATTGATATAGCTAATCTTCTAATGTGCAATCTAATGACGCAGTTAGTTTATGATTAGAGCATTTTGAACGAGGTAAATAGATGAAAGAATTTAGACAATTAACCGTAGATGATGCGGCTGAATATCACGAGGTGTTAATTGCAGGATATGCGGAGAATAAGAACTACCCTATATCCTTCGATGCTATTAACTTTAGCCCAGAAGAATCTCGGGCGTGGATCCTTAAAATATCCTGTATTTGGTCTCTACGTAGATATTCTTTGGCATGCTCTCTTTCATTCCGCATGCCTTGGATTCCAAAGGCTACACCAGACATATATCCACATATAGCTCACTTTGTGACGGCCCCTGAACATAAGGGACAGGGCTATGCTCGTGAAGTCCTCGCCGAAGCAGAAGACCATTAAAAATGTGATATAAAACACTCAGCTGTAACCCCTTGGTACAGCCGCAGAACATCCATGGCTTGCCAAAATGTAACGAAGGCTTCTGGCTTTAAAGCAATAAACGGTGAAACAGTTGCCTGGGAAGGTACATACTACTATATTCTTTAAGAAAGAATTGTAAATTCAACTAAATATATAATAATATGTTATACTTATATTACTTAGTGATATCTACATTGTCATTTAGAGTGTTAAGTATAAACAAATATCCCCCATATCTATTTATGTTAAGATATGGGGGTATTTTATAGGAGTGTGAATGATGAATTATGAATTTTGTGAGGTTATGTTGAAAATGAATTAAAACAATATTTGAGTGATGTAGACTCTAAGACTTCACCAACAGATGTAGAAGTTTTAGTAAAAGATGCTATTATTCAGGTGTGTAAAACTTTAAAAATAGAGTGTCAAGTTGAATATGTAGAGGGGGGGCATAGCTTTCCTGATATTGTTTGCCGTTTTAGCGAAACGTCTGCCTTAGGTATTGAAGTTAAAAGCTCAATACAACCTAAAAATAACAATAATAGCTGGACTATACTTGGTAATAGTATTTTAGGAAGCACTCGAGTAGATGTTGATGATACTTATATAGTTTTTGTGAAGCTAAATAAGAATGGAACTTTTATTAAATGTAAGCGATACGAAGATTCAGTAGCGGATATTGTTGTTACACATAGCCCTAGATATAAAATAGATCTAATGCAGAACTCATGTGAGTCTTTTTTCAATCGAAGTGGTATTAGCTATAATGAATTGAAAGTTGCAAAAAATCCTATTGGATTGATAACTAATTACTTTAAAAGAGAAGGGTTATCAGCATGGTGGTTGGCTGAAAGTAGTCCTGCAGTTATTAGGACTTGGGATGAAATTGATGATGGTTTAAGAGTGGAAATTATAAGCAAAGCTTTATATTATTCCCAGAACTTTTTGGTAGTAGTTCTATAAAATATAAACGTTTGGCAAAATGGTTAGTTACTAATTATAGTATTACCGATACGAGCTTGCGTGATAGATTCTCAGCTGGTGGAAAGGTGAAAAAAAGAGTTAATTTTAGCGATATTTTAATGCCGCAGATTATTCATCGTGTAGAAGAATATAAAGATAATATTCTTTATTGGTTAGATATTTTATCTTTGGATGAGTTAGCAGAAACTTGGGAAAATCAAAAAGTTCTCCAAGCTAAGACCACTGAGGATAAAATCAATTTTTGGCTTAATATGGTGGGGAAAGAACTCATTAATTTGGATAATGGAATTAATATGGGTGTATATCTACAAAATTTATTCTGTAAAATAAACCGACCATAGATTTTCAGTCTTTGGCACATGGAAAGTTTCACTAACGTGGGAACAGCTGCTCAATTGCTTTATATGCATTTGTGGTGGAAACTCCATTTCTACCAGGTTGAATAAATTGGAATTCATCAGGGAATGTTTGGATTCTTGCACATTCTCTTATTGTTAATCTACGCTCTTGCATACCATTATTTAGTTCATCTATATATTTACCTCCATTCTCTAAGGATAAACGTCTAAATTCAATATTTCCATGATGTTCAGAACGTATTGTAGGAGCAATACCATCTAAATTTACTTCTATTTGGCCTTGACAATGTTTACCCATAAATTTAGCTCCAGAATAATGTTTTTGATCTATATCTTCAGTTTCATTAGGTTCTAATAATCTATCTAATGCCTCTCGTACTGAAAAATATGGTAGTAATCCTGGTTTTTCTTCTGAAGAATGCGTGATTTCTGGATATGGATCTAACTCCATATTATTATCTAGATTGTTTAGTTTATGTAATATATTAGGTTTAATAGCGGATTTTTTTAATCCTATAAAAATTACACGTTCACGACTTTGAGGAACTCCGTAATCTGCTGCATGTAGTGTTTTTGCAGGGAATACAAAGTAACCTTCATCAGATATACTAGCAAAATCCGCTTCAATAATTGCTTTGGTATCCCCTAAATTTGTTAATCCTTTTACATTTTCTGCAATAAAAATTTTGGGTTGTGTAATAGCGATGACTTCCCTCATCCACATGTATAGTGTTCCTCTATTTTCTGCAGTTGGTGCATCAATATCACTTAGGATTCCCTTATGGGACATTTTATATTCGAATCCAAGTCTTTTTCCTGCAATACTAAAGTCCTGGCAAGGAAATCCACCAGTAACAACATCAATATTTTTAGGGAATATATCTATTTTATTGTTTTGATGCAACTTAACTAAATCGACAATACTATCTAGGTAATAGTGTTCTGTTTTATCTGAAAAGTATTTAGACCAAATCTGTTTTGCGCTTGCTTTGATGTCATTGGCGAATACTGTGGTAAATCGTGTTTTGGGTAACTTTATTCTTTTATCATCAATTTTTTCTGTTTTCCAGTCTGGATGAATTCGTGTGTTCAACTGACGGTTGAAAATAGTAAAATCTCCTTCAAAGCCTAGGTCCATTCCACCACAACCTGAAAATAGTGATAAAACTCTTAAAGGTGTTTTGTTAGAGTTTGATGGCTTAGTAGCGTTTTCTGGAATCTGCCATACACCACTGTGTTTAGTTGCATCTAAAATTCTTCCTTTGCGACAATAATTTTGAACTTGTCTTTCAGTGATATTCCATTCAATTGCTTTATCTTTTATAGTTACGTATTTCATTTTCTTTTCCTTTTATTTCGTAATTACGAATATAGATATATTATACTTCGTTTTAACGAATAGAACAATTGTTTGGTAAAAGTTTTATATGCTTTATGATTGTAAAAACCCCGACATCTGATAGATGTCGTTTTTGTACCCAGTTTCTATATACAATTATTTTGTAACAACTTTAAGATCTACAGGGATTTTAGCTTCTACAGCTTCGCCTTTGATAACTTTTTGAGCTGTATCGATAGCGATTTTACCCATTTGGTCTGGTTGTTGAGCAATTGTTGCAGCCAATGTGCCGTCTTGAACGGCTTTGTCTGCGTCAGCAGTACCGTCAAAGCCTACTATGAAGATTGTTTTGCCTGCGGATTTAGCTGCTTGGATAGCGCCCAATGCCATTTCGTCATTATGAGCGAAAATAGCTTGTACGTCTGGATTAGCTTGCAAGATGTTAGTTGCTACGTTCAAACCTTTTGTACGGTCGAAGTCAGCGCTTTGTTTTGCTACTACTGTTAAGTCTTTGTCAGCTACGTTGTGGAAACCTTGGCCGCGTTCACGAGTTGCGGAAGCACCAGGGATACCTTCGATTTCAGCTACTTTTGCAGCTTTGCCTACTTTATCAACGATTAGTTGAGCTGCCATTTCGCCGCCTTTTACGTTATCGGAAGCGATGTGAGCTACTACTTTGCCTTTATCCGCAGAGCGGTCAACAGTGATGACAGGAATGTTTTTAGCATTTGCTGCTTCTACGGAAGTAGAGATAGCTGCAGAGTCTACAGGGTTGATGATCAATACGGAAACGCCGCTTTCAAGCAAGTCGGAAATATCGTTTGCTTGTTTAGCTGGGTCGTTTTGAGCGTCAACGATTTTAACTTTAAGACCAAGCGCTTTAGCTTGAGCCTCAACGCCTTCCTTTCATAGTTACGAAGAATGGGTTGTTTAATGTGGAAACAGAGAAGCCGATTGTGCCGGATTTTTTGTCGCCGCCGTTATCAGCGCTTTTACCACAGCCTGCTACAAGACCAATAACCATGATAGCCATCGCCAACAGTAACAATAGTTTTTTCATAGGAACCTCCTAAGCTTTCTTGCGGTCTGCAAGAACAGCCAGTAAAATAACAATACCTTTTACAACTTGTTGATAGAAACTGGAAACGTCGAGAATATTTAACCCATTGTTGAGGGTACCGATAATGAGGGCACCATTAATGTGCCAACGATATGACCACGACCACCAGCAAGGCTTGTACCGCCAAGAACTACGGCTGCGATAGCGTCAAGTTCATAGCCTGCACCTGCTGTCGGTTGTGCAGAGTTAAGACGAGAGGTGATGATTGCACCGGCGATACCACAGAGCATACCTGTTAAGGCATAGACAAAGATTTTAACGCGGTCAATCTTGATACCAGCAATGTAACTAACCTTTCGCTACCACCTACGGCGTATGTTTTACGGCCTAAGGATGTGCGGCTCAATACGAACCAGAGGATGATGAAAGCTAGGAACATTGTGATCGCTGGAACTGGAAGGCCTGCAATATCCCCTTGGCCAAAGCCGTGGAATAGAGGGTCTTGAGTAAGGCCGGAGATTGGATTACCGTCTGTGAATACTAACGTAGCACCACGGTAGATGGTCATGGTCGCCAAGGTAGCGATAAATGGAGCTACGCGGCCATAGGTGATAACGAGACCGTTGATGCCGCCCAATACAAGGCTGCACCGGCGGCTAATACGATAGCCAATACAGGGTCAGTACCAGTTACGATGAGGTTGGCCATCACTGCACTAGAGAGGGCAAGGATAGAACCAACAGATAAGTCGATACCGCCCGTTAAGATGACGAAAGTCATACCAAAGGCGATGATTGCATTGATGGATACTTGGCGTAACAAGTTACGCAAGTTAGAGAATTCAAGGAAACTGTCGTTCATGACAGAGATAATGATAAATAATAAGATGAGGCCGATGAGGGGGCCTAATTTTTTTACATATTGTAGAGCTTTGCTGTCCATTATTGTCCTCCTGTGGCTAATGTCATAATCGATTCTGGTGTTGCTTCGCTGCGGTCCAAGATACCGGCTACGCGACCTTCATGAATGACCATAACACGGTCGCTCATGCCGAGCACTTCAGGTAACTCAGAGGACACCATGATAATGGACACACCATCGTTCGTTAATTCGTTCATTAAATCATAAATATCACGTTTCGCACCGATATCGATACCGCGCTATTCGTCCATGATGATAATGGATGGCTTTTACCAACCCATTTCGCGATAACTACCTTTTGTTGGTTACCACCGGATAAGGACGATGCTGGTTCGTGAATAGATTGTGTTTTAACGCCCAGTTTTTTAGACAATTCGTCAGCAAAGGAATTGAGTTTGCCCTTATCCAGTACATGAGATGGGCAAATTTCGCCAAGGTTCGGCAATGTAATATTGGAACCGATGGAGAAATCGAGGATCAACCCTTCACTCTTTCTATTTTCTGTGATGAAAGCAATGCCTGCCTTGATAGCATCTTCTGGTTTTTTACAGTTTAGAACGGAGCCGTTTACTGTTACGGTACCGCCATTGTGCTTGTCTACACCGAAGATGGCGCGCATAATTTCTGTACGGCCAGCGCCCATAGGCCTGCTACGCCGAGGATTTCGCCTTTGCGCAAGGAGAAGGAAATGTCGTTTTCGAACCCTTCAGGTTTGAGGTTATCTACGCTCATAACCACTTCGCCAGGTGTTGTAGTGCGAGCAGGGTAGAATTCATCGATAGAACGGCCTACCATGTGACGTACCACTTCGTCTACAGAAATCTCAGCAGTTGGTTTTGTAATAATGGTGTGACCATCACGCATAACCGTGATGGTGTCGCATTCGCTAAATACCTCTTCCATACGGTGAGAGATATATACGATAGCCACGCCGCGGGCTTTCATTTTGCGCATCATTTTGAACAATGTCGCCGTTTCACGCTCTGTGAGGGCTGCTGTCGGTTCGTCCATGATGACAACCTTGGCATCTAACATCAAGATACGAAGGATTTCTGTCATCTGTTGGTGACCGACGGAGCAAAGTCCCGCCTCAGTAGTGAGTGGCAATTCGATGCCTAGTTCGCGGCATGTGTTTTCAGCCTCAGTGAGCATCGCCTTTTTGTCGAGCATACCAAATTTATTGCGCTTTGGTCTCATTAAATATAGATTTTCTAACAATGTTAGATTTGGCCAAATGTTGAGCTCTTGGTGGATGAAGGCCACACCGTTCAACTCGGCCTCTCGGGTTCAAGGTACGCTCTACGCCGTCGATGGTGATCGTGCCAGCATCTGCCTTGTGAATACCGGTGAGGATATTCATGAGCGTAGATTTGCCAGCGCCGTTTTCGCCCATCAAGGCGTGAACTTCGCCCTCCTTGAGGGTAATACTTACATCGCGCAGTACTTGGTTTGTACCAAATGCCTTCGCAATGCCTGACATAACAATTTCCATAACTACTCCTATATGACTGATGAAAGTATCTCTTGATATATGTAATAGATTAGATGTTTAGATAATCTTGAAAATCCTAATTTACATACTGATTTTATAGTGCTTATATAAACTAGTTGGTTAATCTATTATTTTATGGACGATCGCTGAAAATACAATCGGCACGTAAGATAATGTTCGCATACGGAGATGTTTCACCAGTTCTAATAATGCATTTGCATTGTTTCGTGGCTTCTTTGAAAGCATCGTGGCTCGTTCAATCCATTCTGTATTGATCAGATGGGAAGGTAGACTCTAAGAAGGCGTAAGCCTTAGGATTATTTTCTTTAATTTCTGTTGCCACATGAATCGCTTCGGATTTCATATGTTTAGCGATGATGGATACTACTTGCTCAAAGCTAGGTACACCAAAATCCAAGGCTAAGTCGATTTTTTGAACCCCTTCAGGTACCGGTAAGCCACAATCAGAGATACAAATTGTATCTGTGTGACCTAAATCTGCCAAGAACCTTAGCGATATGGCTATTTAAAATACCGTGTCGTTGCATAAATAACTCCTTACTATTCCGATGACTAAGGCTTTAATGCCTTAGTCATTAACTCGCTTTGTTATATAGAGGATAGTTGCGTTATTGCTTGAATGTTGTTTGGATGACTAGGACTTTCAAAGCGACTTTGGCCCTGCGAGCAGACCCGTCAGTGGAGCTTTAAAGACCGGTTCAATCTATACGTGTTCTGCTAAGAATGCAGCGACCTCGTCTTTTGTTGGCATGCCACCTTGAGCCTCCCAAGCGTTGGATGGAGAGGGCCGCTGCTGCATTGCCGTAGTGTAGAGCGTCGGCTAAGCTTTTACCATTAACAATAGCCGTTGCAAAGGCGCCGTTAAAAGTATCGCCAGCGCCTGTTGTATCTACGGGCTTAACCTTGAAGCCAGGACAATGTGAATTTCACCGTTATCGGCATATCCTACACCCTTGCTACCAAGGGTAACGATGATTTTGTTTTCGTTAGCTAGTAAAATCTCCTCTGTAGATTGGTTAGGGTAGAGCGCAGATAGCTCATGTTCGTTTGGCGTAATATAGGTTGCTAATTTTAACCATTCCGAATCGAGGTCGGCTGCAGGAGCAGGATTTAAGAGGACTTTCACATTCGCCTCGTGACAACGACGAACGATGTATTCAATAGTTGGAATAGGAATCTCGTTTTGAACCATTACAAGATCGGCTTGCTCGATAGCAGACCAAGCGTTATCTACTACGGACTGGTCTACCTTAGCATTAGCGCCTGCAATCACGATGATGCTATTATCGCCTTCAGCTAATGTAATGTGTGCTGTACCGGTTGTAGTATTCGGTACCGTAACGATGTAATCTGTATTGATGAAATTTTCTTTTAAATTATCTATAATCATATGGCCGTATGCATCTTCACCGATACAGCCGACCATTGTGACCTCTGCACCTAGATGAGCCGCAGCCACCGCTTGGTTTGCTCCCTTGCCACCGTGAGCGATGTGCAATTCGTTGCCCATAATTGTTTCGCCTGCAGTAGGGCGTTTGTTCCGCGAGGACTACAATATCCATGTTGCAACTGCCAATAACAACAATGCGATTCATAATAACTCCTTAATAAGCCTATGCCCTAACTGGGACTAAAAATGACTATCATTTATTTTTATACATAGAATCTTGTGTATTTTATACAACGAGCTGTATATATAAATATAATTGATAATCTAAGAGGCATTTGCTTTCACATACCTATAAGTGTATATTAATCATTTATTAGTATAGCGTAAATACGTGAGTTTATCTATATAAATATCTATAAAATGTAGGAATAAAAAAGGTATACCCAAAATCTATGTTACATGAGTAAAAATGTACCGATTAGATTTAGGATATACCACTTTGAAGGGTATTTAATTTTTAAAGAAGCACTGGTTTAGTTCAAATGTTATAATCCGTTTAGTATATTTACATAATCCTGTCGTTGATCAAGTATAGAGATTAAATAAATAGTTCTAGCTTCCTCTACAACTGTGTAGAAAATAATAAGCTTTTCTAAAATCAACATTCGAAAGTCACTGTCATTAAGTGCTCTAATTTTAGGTGTAGTCCCCATATATGGATGGTTCATAAGATTTGAAATTGAATTTTGAATATTTTCTTTTACTTGTATAGCTGTTTCTTTTGAAAACTGCATAGCTATATAAAGTATTTGTTGATGTAGCTCTTTATTGAACTTTTCAGTAGGAATGATTGTGTAGGGTTGGGATTTCATAGAGTTACCCCATTTGATCTAGCATTTTATCGATACTGTTGAAAGCTTCATCAAGTGTAGTGGTGCGACCTTGAATGATATCGTTTTGTCCTTCTACAAGAGAGGATAATAATTCTATTTTTGACTTTAACATATTATATGTATTATAGCCGAGACTTACAGTATCTCCACGACCATTTACAGTAATAATGGCAGCCTCATCTTTAAGTTGTAAGGTTTTAGAAATTTCAGGATACTCTATTTCGTAAATCAGAGGATGGACGAATTGTTTCGCGTAATATTCCCATAGTTATCTCCTTATAGTTTTAAAAGTATTTGTTCATCATTCTTATACTGTAATTATATCATTTAAACGATATAATTGCAGTATACAAATATATATATGAGATATTTAATTCAAATGAGGTTAACTAGATACTTTAATCATAAAATGATATATAAAAAGACTATCTTCAAGCGTATTGAAGATAGTCTTGTATTGGTATATAGTATTTTCTCTTTTCAAAATATTTATTTATATATTAGTGAAAGCTTGGTTTGTCATAGTGTGTACCTGGTTCACCTACACCGATGCTTGTGCGGTGGAAAGGCGTTTCATCCGCAGCGTGTAAGATATCAAAAATGGCTTTTACCACAGCTTCGCGTGAAACTTGGGCATCGTTGAATTGAGCCCCTTCAGGGATGAGTTCGTAATCGGTTTTCTCTGGATCATTGTAAAGCCATGTGAGGCGCAAGATGGTGTAATTTAAGTTGGATTCGCGTAATACATTGCGTGCTTGGCGCTCACCTTGAACATAGCTAATCGGCAAGTTATCGAAGGTCCATTTTTCAAGTGCTACAGGGAATTCACCAGAAAGTCCAGCCATGGACACACCGATAACACGGCGTATATTTTTGCGGCTCAATGCTTTCACGATGGAAGCCATATCACTGCCAGACTCCATAGCACCTACAAATACAACCTCCGCATTTGTTACAGCTTGTTCTAATTTACCAGGATTTTGGAACGAACCTTCAATCACTGTAACACGTTCATGGTCGATAATCTCTGGAGGTATACGTGTTTTCAACTGACGACCATATAATGTAATGTGCATATCTGTATATGTTAATAGTGTAGCAGTCAACTTTTGAGCTATTTGGCCCGCAGCTCCTAAAATCGTAATATACTTATACATAAAAAAGACCTCCTATGTTCGGGCATAAATATTTAATGAAATTTTAACATACATATATGACAAATACGTGAGAAAAAATTATAAAAATCTTTGTATTATTTTCGTAATTTAATTGATGCTTAACATTTCATTTGTTGTTTTTAGCTGTGCAAATCGATTCCGCCAAATCTTTTCTTTGTAAAAGGATAGGATTGTATCGGCTGGTAGATACTCATTATCAAAGGTTGAGATAGCATCTTCGACGATGGTGATATTATAACCATACTCAAAGCCTACTTTCACAGATGTATCAATGCAAAATTCCACTTGCATTCCTACAAATGTTACATCGGTAATATTTTTTCGGTTTAAATATTCCTTTAATTCAGTATCCTTGAAGATGCTATTGTAATATTTATTGAAAATCTTTTCGTTTTCTTGCGGTTTTAATTCGTGATAGATTTGCCAATTATCACTGCCTGTTGCTAATAAGCCCTCATCTTCAGAATGTCTGATAAAAATGACTTCTATATTTTGATCTCTAAAATGTTGAATGATTGCTTTTGTATTTGAGATAAAGTTTTTGGCATTGTAAGGGTTTTCCTTAACTAAGCCTTCTTGAATATCGATTACGATTAATGCTTGTGCCATGATATTTCCTTTTTTAATAAATTATTTGTTCTTAAGTGAGAACTATTAGATTTTATTATATCGGTTATAAAAAATGTCAATTTATTAGTAAATAAGTATCTATGCGCATTATATCATTATATGTATATAATAAGAAAAGGAAGAAAGAAGTATCATAGATGTTGATAGTAATTTTAAAGGGTGCTGTAAAATTTGTGTTGAATTTACGCGATAATTTAACTACAATAGTAATAAGATATTAGAAAAATGAGTAGTATATCACTAAAGTACTCTGGAGGTGATAGTATGCCGAATATAAAACCTATTTCAGATTTACGAAACTATTCTGAAGTTTTACGTGATGTTACTATAGATAGTCCCGTATTCTTAACTAAAAATGGTAGAGGTAGATATGCAATTATGGATATTCAAGATTATGAACGTGTAATAGCTACTATAAAACTTATGGGCGCTTTAGAGACAGGTCGTAAATCTGGTGAAGAACAAGGCTGGATTTCATCAGAGCAACTAAAGAGTGAATTGGGGATTTAATTATGAATAATCAAATTAGCTATGCACCAAAAGCACGAGAAGATTTGCTAGAAATAAAATCTTTTATAGAAGAAGAAACAGGTGATATTGAGCTAGCTAAGAAAACCGTTTCAGATATAGTGACTGCGAATGACTCGTTGAGTATATTTCCAGAAATGGGGCAGCGATTATTGATTAATCTAGGAAGTAAAATTGAATACAGATATTTACTTTGTCATAATTATTTAAGTTTTTACCGTTATTTAGACCGGACTATCTATATTGATAGAATATTAAACAGTAGACGTAATTATCTTAGAATATTATTAGATGAAGTACATTAGTTCTTAAAAGCACTATCATTAATAGATGGTGCTTTTTTTATGGACTTTACTTGAAGTCCCTTGATAGCCTCTAGGCTTTCACAAATTCTCGAAGAATGTTAAAATAAATCCATATATATTTTTATAGAAATGAGGCTATTATGGAACGGATTCAGGATCTTGTGTACACACGCATGTGCAGGGTGGCCAGTTTAGATGGGTTACTGTTAGCACATTGATGCTCGCATTGGGCACGATTATTGCATTTGGTAAGCCCTAGTGTGGCTGGGGTAACGCCGAACTGGACGATTGCTACGTACTGCGTAGCTATTTTATTGACTCGTCCTAGTTTGAGTCAAACCTTGGGGATTGGCCTCGTGGCGGCCCTCATCAACGTATTGACGTCTAAGTCAGCGTTCCCTTATGGCAATTTGTTGTCTGAGCCAGGTGGTGCTTTGACGGCGGCTCTCGTAACGCGCGCTATGTTGTCCATGAAGTTCCGTAAAATTGGTGGTTTTGATTTAACCTCCTGTCGTGTCTGGCTTTCTTAGCAACTGTTGTATCTGGCGGTATCTTTGTTACCATTTTGTGGCAAGTGCTTGGGTTGCCAAATAATGTGTACATGTACGGCATGTGGCCATTGGTACTCATTGTAGGGGCCTTGAATGGTGCCATTACACCAATCTTGTATATTCCGGCACAACGTTTATTCTCTAAACGTGGCATGTTGCCAAATGCAGATCAATTGACATCTGATCATAGTCGCTTGACTATTTTGCCTGAGCGCCAAGCTAAAATCTCTATTGAGCACGTAAATTACTATCATCCTAAGGCAACTACTCCATCCCTTGAAAATATCAATCTCGATGTAAATGAAGGTGATTTCCTCGTTGTTACAGGCCCTGCCGGTTGTGGTAAAAGCACCCTTTGTATGGCGATGGTAGGGGCGGTGCCTAAATTCTATGGTGGACGGCTAGAAGGCATGGTCTTCGTAGATGGTCATGCGACTACGCAAATGGAAATCCCAGAACTAGCGAACCATATCGGTGTAGTTCTAGCCGACTACGATACACAGCTCGTAACGATGACTGTTCGTGAAGAAGTGGCCTTTGCTATGGAAAACCGCGGTTATGACCGTGAAACTATTAAAGCTCGTTCTGAAGAGGTGTTTAAGCAAGTTGGCCTCGTAGGCTTAGAAAACCGCAAGATTACAAGTTTATCTGGTGGTCAACGCCAACGTTTGGCTATTGCTTCTGTATTGGCTACGAATCCAACCGTACTTGTTCTTGACGAACCGACAAGCTCTCTCGATCCAGATGGGACCGCAGAATTATATCGCCTCGTAGGCGATTTGAACCAAAAACACGGTATCACCGTTGTTGTTATCGACCATGATTTGCATGCCGTATTGCCGTACGCTAACCGCATGGCTCTCATGGTAGATGGCTCTATCGCCTGTGATGACGATGTACCTACTACGCTTCGTTATATGTACGAGCACAACATTCACGTCGATGCCTTGCCATCCGTGTTTACTACGTACATGGAATTGGAACAAGCCGGCTTCCACAGTGATGAACCTTGGCTCAGCATCGAGTCTGCTATCAAGGGCTTACACCAATTTGAAATGGCTCATGCGATTCAAACCGAGGTGCATGGTAAAAGCAACTCCACAGTTAATCAAAGAAATATAGTAGATAATCTTGTTGATCAATCTAATATAGTAGAAAATAGACAACCAGTTCAACGTGTTGATGATGTACCAGGAAAGGACGGTGGAGCTCATGCTTAAGGTTGAAAACATCCGTTTTGGCTATGTGCCATCCGTAGATATTTTCCGAGACGTGACTTTCACCATCGAAGGAGGCGAATATATTGCCATTGGTGGTCGTAATGGTTGCGGCAAAACGACTATTACGCGATTGCTTGTAGGCCTCGAAAAGGCTAGGGAAGGCCACATGTATTATAACGGCAGAGATATTACGTCCATGCCGCCGTCTAAACGGGGACAATTTATCGGCTACGTATTTCAACAGCCAGATCGCCAAATGTTCAGACCTACCGTAGCCACAGAGGTTGCCTTCGGACCTGAGTCCTTGGGGCGCAGTAAAGCCGAAGTGAAGCGTATCGTTGATGAAGTATTGGAGCGCACAGGCATCGGCCATTTGCGTGAAGCCTATCCTCCAACATTGCGCCGCGGTGAAAAGCAACGTGTTGCCATTGCTTCTGCGTTGGCTATGCAATCTAAAATCCTCATACTTGATGAACCAACCAGTGGTCAAGATGGTAAGGAAACTAAAGAGCTATTAGCATTATTGCGTCAGCTTAATTTAGAAGGTATCACAATCCTTCTTATTACCCATGATATGGAAATCATGGCTAGCGAATGTAGCCGTGCTATCATTATGGGCAACCAAACCGTTGCCTTTGACGGCAGTCCAGAAGAATTATTCAAAGAAATCTACGGATGAATTGCAGGATTTAGGCCTTACAAAACCGCCAAGTGTGGAACTTTCACTAGCGGTACCATCCTTAGGCTATTGCAAATCTATGGATGAATTGAAATCCAAGTTAGTGGCTCAGTTGAGCGAAAAATAGGAGGGACATATGGAACGTTTAGTACCGTTAACAAAAATCTTGATGACCCTCGCTGTATCCGTGTGGGCCATCCTGTTGCGCGACTGGGTATCGCTATTGGCATTAGTCGTAGTAGAACTCGGTGTACTGTTTTTGGCAGGTTTGTTATTCAAACAACGCAAAGCCGTGTTGGCATTAACTAGCTTCGCTGTATTTCTTGGACTCATCCAATTCCTTGGCAGTGGCGATGTAACCTCTGCCATTGTATCCGGCTTACGAATGTTGGCTATGACACTTGTTTTTATAGGCCTGTTGGCAACTACAAAATTGCAAGACCTTACGGCCGCGCTCGTAACACAATGCAAAATTCCTTACGAATATGCATTTATGTTCACTGCTGCGCTCCGCTTCGTGCCTGACTTCATTGCTGAAAGTCATGCTGTACAAGAGGCGCAAGCTTGCCGCGGCTTATCTCTCGAAGGCAATTTCATTAAGCGTATCAAATCTTATGCATCTGTTATTCAACCATTGCTGTTAAAATCCTTGGGACGCTCCGAAACAATGGCGTTATCCTTGGAGTTACGTGGATTTGGTGGCCCCACACACAGCTTTGCCGCATCCGTAGGATTGAAAAGAATTGACTATACTGTTGTTAGTGCTTTAATTGTTATTACAATACTTTTATTTGTTATTGTGTAATTTTCTTATAAATCAAGTAAGAGTATAATTTTGCTTCTATAGAAATGTATTAGCTCTAATAGTTATAATAAAAAATATGATGAAAGTATATAAGTAAAATAAGAGCTTTTTACTTATATATGCTTCAAAATGTATATGCTGAGTGGTAAAAAATTGACGTTTTTACCACTCAGTTTTGTTGTATTAGGAATATAGATGTAAAATATGTAATTTTTACCTCAAAAGATGGATAAAAGTGAAATGGTATGTTATACGAATAGTTCGTCCTTTTTCTTGCGTATGTGGGCTATTTTTATATATTATGTTAAATAGAAATAATATTTTTTAGGATACCTACAGTTTTGAGGAATACTTATGAGTGAATTAGTAATACGACCAATTACAAAAGGTGATATAGCCCCTTGTTTAGATATTTATAACTATGAGGTTGTGAACGGCGTAGCCACGCTTGATCTTGAACCTCGAACGTTGCCAGAGTGGCAGGAGTGGTATGATACTCATAGCGATGAGCACCATCCTATTGTGGTAGGTACCGTTGATGGAATTGTAGCAGGTTATGCATCGCTTTCACCATATCGACCTAAAGAGGCCTATAAAAGTACCGTCGAATTATCTATCTATATCCATCAAGATTATCGCGGTAGGGGTATCGCTACACAACTGATGGCTCATATTTTAGAAATAGCAAAAAATGATCCATTATTGCACAATGTGGTATCCGTTATTACGGCTGGCAATGAAGGCAGCACCAAGTTACACGCGCGATTTGGCTTTACCTATTGTGGTCTAACGCCTCAAGTTGGATTCAAACATGGTAAATATCAGGATACCGAAACATACGCATTATTGGTATAATAATTAGTATAGTAAAAGATAGAAATTAATACGTTATACTAATGATGTATAGATTATAGATAAGGATTCGCCAGGGGTTAGGGCGAATAGGGGTGATTGAATGAACATGAAAGATGAACGGCAGTTCGTTGGATATAGTAAATATCGTAGCCGTCTCGTGGACGGTCATGTGCATACGGAGTTGTGTCCACATGGTAGTGGGGACCGAACTGCGATGATGATAGAAAAGGCCATCGAGTTGCGTATCGAAAAGGTATGCCTTACAGAACATGCACCATTGCCAACAGCTTTTGCTGCAGAATATGGTGGTGATAAAAAGGCCTATGACACAGCGTCTTTGAAATTAAATGAAGTTGATACTTACTTAGAGTTGGGTCGTCAATTACAACGTGCCTATGGTACACATATCGATATTTCTCTCGGTTTTGAAGTCGATTATATTCCAGGCTTTGAATCAGATATTCAAGAGTTCTTGGATCGCTATGGTCCGTTGACGGATGATAATATTTTATCTGTTCACTTTATGGAAGGCCTTAATAATGCCTTTTACTGCTTAGACTACAGTGCTGAAGAATTTGAGAAAGGCTTTGGGCCGTGGATTGAAAAACAATATGAGTTATATTACAAGTATTATTCTACAGTGCGCCAAGCCGTGCGTGCTGACCTCGGTGAATATACACCTAAACGCATAGGTCACTTTGATTTAATTAAGAAATACCAACATCACTTTGGTTTTGAACGTCATTTAGATCGTCGTAATGCGCAGGTGGTGAGCGACATTTTGCATATCATGCGCGTCCAAGGTCGCGAGTTAGACTACAACATGAGCGGCTTCTTCAAACCAGATTGTCGTGAAATGTACCCAAGCCGCTTCATTCAAGGCATGGCGGCTATCATCGGTGTGCCATTTGTATTGGGCTCTGATGCACATAGCGTGGCAGATATAGAAAACGTTTGGGGCTAGTATAAAATCATTATTATAGTAAATACATGAAATATTAACGGTTCTATTGACAATTCTATAGAACCGTTATATTATGATTTCATACTTTAGTAAAGTAAAGCGATAAAATAGAAAAGTATCGATATAGGTAAATTTTTTCTCATAGTGTATTGGATAGCCACATAATCCCAATGATAGTACAGAAATATGGCTTTCACAGGCGTGAGAAATAATATGAATCAATTGATAGAAAGGATGTTTACGATGGTACAGCAGCAATTACCTACTGGTTTCCGCGATGATATAGGGATCGTAGCAGAGCGTAAGGATGATGTGAGTCAATATGTACTCGGTCTTTGTCGAAATCGTCAATACACAAAGATTTCTACGCCTCTCGTAGAGTACAAAGATGTATTCAATGGCTATGCAATGGGGCGCGGTCAACATATGTACGAATTCATGGATAGTTCTGAAGTGTCCGTCGTAATTCGTCCGGATTTGACCATGCCTATCGGTCGTTTCTTGGCGACAACAAATATTGAATTGCCTCGCACGTTCTACTACTTGGGCGATGTGTTTATGAAAAATAAAAAGCACCGTGGTGATGTTAACCAAGTGACGCAAGGTGGCATCGAGATGGTAGGCTATGAAGGGCTTGAGGCTGAGCAAGAGTGCTTCAAGATTATTAAAGAGGTGAACGAAGCTCAGTTGGGTAATCATTTGTTGCTCGAAATTGGGGATGCTCGTTTTTCTCGTGCTATTACCGATGCTCTAGGACTTAGCGATGATGAAAAAGCAGAGCTCTTAGAGGCGTTATTCACTAAATACTTGCCACGATATAACGAGTTGATTTCTGACTTTAAAAATAGTGCGCTATATCCTTTCTTAACTGTATGGCCTCGCTTGTTTGGTACGGTTCAAGATATAAAGGATGAGCTTAATCAAATTATCTTGCCTGCAGCGGCGCAGCGCATTTTAGATAATCTCGTAGATATGGCAAATCAAGTGGAAGCAACGGGGCAACGGGTTCGCATCGATGTATCTACGGAACCGCTTCAATCCTATTACACAGGCCTTACGCTTAGAGGCTATGTGGACGGCGTGTCTCAATACATCGTCAGTGGCGGTCGCTATGATGGCTTGCTATCTAGCTTTGATGGTACGCCGATGCCGGCAGTAGGGATGGCTTTTAATATCGACGTCTTGACTGATGTTACCTTGCAGGGTGAAAGCAAAGCTCAAGATAACGATACATTGCGTATTGCTCTTACGAAGGGGCGCGTAGAAAAGGATTTTATTCCACTCCTAGAAGCATGTGGTGTTGATTGCGAGCCATTACATAATAAGGCGCGCAAGCTCATTATCTCTTTAGGTGATTCTATGGAGGTCATCCTTGCAAAGGGGCCAGATGTAACGACGTATTTGAAAAATGGTGTTGTTGATCTTGGCATCGTCGGTAGCGATGTGCTCGATGAACAAGACGATACGAGCTATGAAATGCTAGATTTACAAACGGGTAAATGCCAATTCATCTTGGCGTCCTTAGCGGGTTATGATCCTAAAGAAGGTCGCCGCCAACGAATTGGTACGAAATATCCAACCGTTACAAAACAGTACTTTGGCGCTCAAGATGTGGAAATCATCAAGATTGAAGGCTCCGTTGAGCTAGCTCCACTTGTAGGATTAGCGGATGCTATCGTAGATATTACGGAAACGGGTACCACTTTGCGTGAAAACAATCTAGAAATCTTCGATTGGCTACAGCCCATATCTACACGCTTAGTAGCAAATCCATTAGCATTAAAACAAAAGCGAAACACCATTTTTAAACTCATAGATCAGCTTTCAGAAGCAATTAATAAATAAGAGTAGAGTGAATCATATATTTAACTAGCAATACGGATAGCTCAAGTAGGAAGAAGGATGACAGATGAAAATATATAAGGAATCATTAGAGGTGATGCTTGCCATCGTACGGAATTACACACAGCAAACCACAGATATGGAGATTGAACGCCGGCGTGTACGATATCATCGCTGATGTTCGCACTAACGGTGATGCAGCGCTCAAATCGTATTCTGAAAAATTTGACGGTGTTTCCATTGAAGATTTCAAGGTGCCTCAAGAGGAAATCGATGCAGCCTATGAGTCTTTATCTGATGATTTGAAAGCTGCATTATTAAAGGCAAAGGCAAATATTACAGAATTCCACAGCCGTGAAATCGAGCAGGGCTTTGTGGACATGGACACACCGGGCATCATCCGTGGTCAAAAGGTCATTCCTTTGGCTCGTGTTGGTCTTTACGTTCCTGGTGGTACAGCTGCGTATCCTTCGACGATTATCATGACTGCTTTGCCCGCAAAGATCGCAGGCGTAAAAGAAATCGTCATGGTTACACCGCCTCAAAAGGATGGCATTAATCCTGCCGTATTAGGTGCCGCAAAGCTTGCCGGCGTTGATGCGGTATATCAAGTGGGCGGTGCCCAAGGTGTGGCGGCCCTTGCTTATGGTACGGAAACGATTCCAAAGGTAGATAAAATTGTAGGTCCTGGCAATATTTACGTGGCAACGGCGAAACGTCAAGTATTTGGCCAAGTCGATATCGACATGATTGCGGGCCCAAGTGAAATCGGTGTTATCGCCGATGACAGCGCAAATCCACTTCACTTGGCAGCAGACTTGTTATCTCAAGCGGAACATGATCCTCGTGCACGCGCTATTATGGTGACTACTAGTGAAAGTTTAGCAAATGCCGTATCTGATGAGGTGGAACGTCAACTTAAATTGTTACCTCGTGAAAGCATCGCTCGTCCAGCTATTGAAAACAACAGTTACATTGCCATTATGGACAGCATTGAAGACATGTTCACGGTGATGAACGAAGTGGCGCCAGAGCATTTGGAAATCCAATTGCCGGATCCAATGAACTACATGAGCCTTGTTCAAAATGCAGGCTCTGTATTCCTTCGGCGCTTATGCGTCTGAGCCATTGGGTGACTACGTAGGCGGTACAAACCACGTATTGCCTACTAGTGGTACGGCGCGATTCTCATCTCCGTTAGGCGTATATGATTTTGTGAAACGTACATCTTTCACACAATTTACGAAAGAACGTTTAGAAGAAGTGGCAAAACACATTACTACATTGGCTCGTACGGAAGGCCTCGAAGCGCATGCTCGTGCCATAGAAGTACGATTTGAAAAATAGCTTATAAAAAATATTAGAAAATAGATTTGGCATCTATATTTATATGTGTATTTAAAATATACAGTGAAAATATAGATTAGAAATATAGATTATAAAAATAAATTTGAAGTATAGAGGTCGCTATGATACGCACAGGTACGGTGCAACGCACCACTCAAGAAACAGATATTACAGTAGAAATTACCCTTGATGGGGCGCAAACGAGCTCCATCTTGACCGGAATAGGCTTCTTTGACCACATGTTGACGCTATTGGCGAAGCACGGCCGTTTTGGACTTGTGGTAGAGGCAAAGGGCGATACATATGTAGATGCTCATCATACCGTTGAGGACGTTGGACTTGCCTTAGGTCAGGCCTTGGTGAAAGCCCTTGGCGATAAAGCTGGCATCGAGCGCTATGGCGACGCCTGGGTTGGGTCCTATGGATGAAGCATTGACGCAAGTTGTAATCGACTTGAGTGGTCGCTCATACCTCGTTTTCCAAGGGGAATGGAGTACGCCGGTTTTAGGTGGCAACTTTGAAACAGAGCTGGTGGAGGACTTCTTCCAAGCTCTTGCGATGAGCGCTGCTATGAACTTACATGTGCGCAATTTGTATGGTCGCAATACACACCACATTATTGAAAGTATGTTTAAGGCAACGGGCCGTGCATTGCGCAAAGCAGTTACTATCAATCCGGATATCCAAGGAGTTAACTCTACAAAGGGAGTTATTTAATAAAGGAGAATGTATGATTTTTCCAGCTATAGATTTACAAGAGGGGCGCAGTGTTCGCCTTTATAAAGGCGATTTTGCACAGGAAACGGTCATCAACCCTGATCCAGTAGACCAAGCGAAACAATATGAAGCAGCTAAGGTTGGAGCCTTGCACCTCGTTGATTTAGATGGTGCCAAGGCGGGCAAGCCTGTAAATGTAGACATTGTAAAAGCAGTGCGTGCAGCTTTCACAGGTATCCTTGAAATCGGAGGCGGCATCCGAGATAAAGAGGCTGTTGACCTCTATTTGAGTTTGGGCGTAGATCGCGTTATCTTAGGATCTGTAGCGCTTAAAAATCCGGAACTTACAAAGCAAGTTATCGCTGAATACGGTGCGGAGCGCATCGTTATCGGTGTAGATGGAAAAAATGGCAAGGTTGCCGCTGAAGGTTGGCTCGACCAATCCGACGTGCCGATGACCGATTTAATCGGTGCCATGGTTGAAGGTGGGGCAAAGTATTTCATCGTTACCGATGTAGACCGAGACGGTACAATGCAGGGCGCCAATGAAGAGTTACTTGAAATTTGCAAAACGAATTTCCTACAGCTCGCATCGTTGCTTCTGGGGGTGTTCGTAATTTAGCAGATATTAAATCCCTAGAACAAAAAGGTGTTATGGATAGTATCGTTGGTAAGGCCTTGTACGAGGGCACTATTACGTTAGAGGAAATCGCCGAGTACAATCAGCAGAAATAATAGAAATGATTGTGATGTTCTCAAATTAATTATTGACCGTAACCAATGGAATATATTGATTGACACTCGATGGAAAGGAGCTTTATGTTAGCGAAACGGATTATTCCTTGCCTAGATGTAGATGATGGGTGCGTAAAAAAAGGGGTTAACTTTGTTAATCTCGTAGACGTAGGCAGTCCCAGTAGACATTGCGACCTCCTATGAGCAGCAACAAGCTGATGAGCTCGTATTTTTAGACATTACGGCTACCGTTGATGCGCGGACTACTATGCGCGATGTGGTACAAGAAATCTCCACACAAGTATTTATGCCACTCACCGTGGGTGGTGGTATCAAGAGCGTTGAAGATATGATGGCTTTGTTGAAAGCTGGTGCGGACAAGGTATCTTTGAACTCCGCGGCTCTCGCTAACCCTGAGCTCATCACAGAAGGGGCTCAAAAGTTTGGCAATCAATGCATGGTGGTAGCCATCGACGTGAAAACCGATGAAGAAACTGGTGAATGGTATGCTTACACTCATGGTGGTCGCAAGCGTACAGAGTGGAAAGCTCTCGACTGGGCTAAAGAGGCCGTAGATCGTGGAGCAGGAGAGTTGTTAGTGACAAGCATGGATAAAGATGGTACAAAATCCGGCTTTGATATTGAACTTTATATAAGGCTCTAGAATCAGTCGTAAATGTACCTATCATTGCATCTGGAGGGGCAGGTAAGGTTGAGGATTTTATAAATCTCTTTAAGCAAACCAGCGTTACCGGTGCACTGGCGGCATCTATATTCCACTTCGGAGAAGTTAAAATTCCTGAACTTAAACAAGCACTACGAGCTCACGGAATTACAGTACGCTAAAACAGATTTAAAAAAAATTATTATCTCTCGCAAGTTCTTTACTAGTCTATATGTTCAGAGTTAGTTAAATAGCTTGTTTATAGATAAACAGAATAGAAATAGCAATAGATAGATAAACAGAAAATAGCAATAGCAATAGCAATAGATAGAGATACAAGCTAATATAGGATAACAGATTGGTGATTACTTTTAATAAAGGATAGAATATGAAACCGGATTTTGAAAAAGGAAATGGCTTGTTGCCGACGGTTGTGCAGGATGCGGAGACTAAGGACGTCCTCATGGTGGCTTGGATGAACGAAGAAAGCTTTCACAAAACACTAGAAACAAGGGAAACGTGGTTTTGGTCTCGGTCTCGTGAAGAGTTATGGCATAAGGGTGGCACTAGCGGTAATGTGCAGCACGTGGTGAGCATGGCCCTAGATTGTGATGGCGATACTTTGCTCATTCAAGTTAAGCCTGAAGGTCCTGCCTGTCACACAGGGCGCACAAGCTGTTTCTTTAATGAAGTAGAACGGAGTTAAACATGGCACAGCAAACACTGAACGAATTATACGAAATTATTAAAAATCGCAAGGTACAGCCAAAGGAAGGTTCTTATACGAATTATTTATTCGACAATGGGCTCGATAAAATCTTGAAAAAAGTTGGTGAAGAGGCTACAGAGGTAGTAATCGCCGCAAAAAATGAAGATCCACAGGAGCTGATTTACGAAACAGCAGACGTGTTATATCACTTGCTCGTGTTATTAGTGGAGAAAAATATCCCATACGAAGCCATTGAAGCTGAGCTAGCGAGCCGCGAAGGGGTTGTTAGCAAGACTACGGATCGACCAGAAATTACAAACTTATAATGTATATCCTATTATGAGCTCGGACATATGAGCTCTGGTGGAGTTCATATGTGTTATATGAGTTAAGGAATAGATAGAAAGGATAGCCTATGAAAGAGATAATTCGCACATTGAAACCTTATATACCTGAGGAGCCGGCTGAAGCGGTGAAAGAGCGCCTTGGTGTAGACCGATTGGTGCGCTTGTCGGCGAATGAAAATCCATACGGCACATCGCCATTGGTACGGGAGGCTATCCTTAGCTATGTAACCCATAATGATGCCAACTACTATCCGGATGGCAACGCCACCGATTTGCGTATGAAACTCGCTGACTACTGGCAGGTACAACCTGAGCAACTCGTCATCGGCGTAGGTCTCGATGAGGTCATCGCCATGGTCAATAAAACATTGATTACCGCTGGTGACTCCATCGTAGTAAGTGCACCAGCCTTCTCGGAATATGCCTTGAATGGCCTCGTGGAAGGTGCTGAGATTCGCGAGGTGCCAGCTGATTTTGAAACGGGACAGTATGATTTTTCTGCTCTCGTGAAAGCTGTAGATGAAACGACACGGGTCGTGTGGATTTGTAATCCTAATAATCCAACGGTACCTATGGAGTCTGTTGAAAATATCCGCAAATTTGTAGCAGCTATACCAAAGGAAACCTTGGTCATCATAGACGAGGCGTATATCGATTTTGTCACTTCCGTAGCAGTTCCTACGGCACGTGCGCTCTTGGATGAATTCCCTAATGTGGCTATCATGCGTACCTCTCGAAGCCTATGGCCTTGCTGCTGCAATTACCGTGTAGGTTACATGATGACACCTATAGAATTGGCAAATTATATGCAAACCATTCGCTTGCCGTACAATTTGAATACCTTATCTCAAGTGGCTGCAGAAGCCGCTTTCGGTGATCAAGAATTCGTGGCGAGAACGGTCTCTCAAAATGCAGAGGAACGGGCAAAATGGGAAATCCTTTTTGACGAGCTAGGTATTCACTACTATAAGAGTGAGGCTAATTTTATTTTCTTTGCAGCGCCTGATGCAGAAGGGTCTTGCAGATGCTTGGCTCAAATCAGGTTACCAAGTGCGCCGAGGTCAACGAGAAGGATGGTTACGTCTTACGATTCCCATGCCTCAAGATGGGGATGTTATGCGTAAGATATTAAGAGACTTCATGAATTGATTTGTATAGAATAACATACAATTCGTAATACGTTTTGTTTAATCTTATCGTGTTTTACCCTATAGAATGGAGTTTATTATGATTGCCATTATAGATTATGATGCAGGGAATACCTTCAATGTCCAGAAAGCCTTAGCTTACATTGGCATTGATGCAGTGCTAACGGCAGATTCGGCGACTATATTAAATGCTGATGGTGTTCTCTTGCCAGGTGTAGGCGCATATGCGCCAGCGATGGCAGTTCTAAAAGAGCGTGGTTTAGTCGATGTTATCTATGAAGTAGTAAAACGGTGAAATACCTTTATTAGGTATTTGTTTAGGGATGCAACTTTTATTTGAAGAATCTGAAGAATACGGCCCAACGCCCGGTTTAGGCCTTATTCCCGGTAAGGTAAAAGAAATTCCTCGCAACCTTGGCCTTAGCGTGCCTCATATGGGTTGGAATAAAAATGTAGTACACCAGCCTCATAGTGCTTTTAGCAATGTAGATGATCAATATACATATTTCGTTCATTCCTATTATGTGGATACAGATCCTGAATATATCACATCTACTGCAAATTATGGTATCGATGTACCTGGTATTGTAGAACGTGGTAGAGTGTATATGGAATGCAATTCCACCCTGAAAAAAGTGGTGTCGTAGGTCTAAATTTGTTACGTACATTTGGGACTATTACAAAAACTTATAGGAAAGCAGGAGAATAGGGATATAGCTATCTTTCATTACAGATAGGAATAAGTCATTCAGTAACCAATATATCTAGGGTAATAACGGCATCTCATAGGTAGAGAATGCCGTTATTATGCTTTATAGTTATACTTAACTTTCAAAATGAGAAATTAATAATTGACACCTTGTTGATTAGTTATACAATAATGTTGTAAGTACTAACATTTTAGGAAGCCATTGTGGCATGGATACGATACATAAGTTTTATCAGTAATATTCATATACTCCATGTCACGTGATTATTGGAGGTGTTTATATGGTTATGAATGGTATTTACTTAGTTATTGCCTCCGCGTGTATTCTAATTTTAGCGTACCGCTTTTATGGGGCTTTTATAGCGGCTAAGGTACTGACCTTGGATCAATATCGTCCAACGCCAGCTATGACTCACAATGATGGTCACGATTACGTGCCAACCAACAAATGGGTAACCTTTGGTCATCACTTTGCAGCAATTGCTGGTGCAGGGCCACTTGTAGGTCCTGTTATCGCAGCACAGTTTGGATATTTGCCTGGGGCATTATGGATTCTAATAGGTTCCGTATTAGCCGGTGCTGTACATGATATGGTTATCTTGTTTGCTTCCGTTCGTTACGATGGTAAATCGATTGCGGATATTGCTCGCGAAGAAATCAGTAAACTTGCTGGTTTTGGTGCTATGCTCGCTACCTTATTCCTATTGATCATTACCCTTGCTGGTATGGCCGTAGTAGTAGCTAACGCATTGCATAACCTCCTTTGGGGATTCTTCTCCGTATTTGCTACCATTCCAATCGCTATTTTTATTGGTATTTATTTGAAATGGTTGCGTCCTGGTAAAATCCAAGAAGCGACTATTATTGGGGTAGCTTTAATCTTCGCAGCCATCATCTACGGTCCAAATGTAGCGGCTAGCGAATATGCATCTTGGTTGACATACGACTTGCAAACTATTGAAATTATGCTTGCTGTGTATGGTTTCTTTGCAGCTGCATTGCCAGTATGGTTGTTACTTGCTCCTCGTGACTATTTGTCCACATACCTTAAAATCGGTACAATCGGTTTGGCTGGCGCTTGGTATTATCATTGTAATGCCTGAAATTCAAATGCCAGCTGTAACTCCTTACATCTGGGGCGGCGGCCCTGTATTGAAAGGTTCCGTATTCCCTTACATCTTCATTACTATCGCATGTGGTGCGTTATCTGGCTTCCATACTGTTATTGCTACAGGTACAACACCTAAAATGCTTACTAATGAAAAAGAAATTTTACCTATCGGTTATGGTGCGATGTTAACAGAAGGCTTCATCGCTATGATGGCCTTGATTGCTGCCACTGCATTGCATCCAGATGATTACTTTGCGATTAACTCTACAGTTGAGTCTTTCAAAGCTTTAGGCCTCCAAGTTCATGAATTGCCAGCATTGTCTGCAATGGTTGGTGAAGACTTGATGCACCGTCCTGGTGGCTCCGTATCCCTTGCAGTAGGTATGGCTCATATCTTCTCCAGATTGCCTAACATGGCTCACTTGATGGGTTACTGGTATCACTTCTGTATCATGTTTGAGGCATTGTTCATCATGACCTTGATCGATGCTGGTACTCGTGTAGGTCGTTACTTACTTCAAGAATTATTAGGTCATTTCCACCCTAAATTCAATGACCAACACTGGGCTCCTGGTGTGTATGGTTGTGCCGCTTTAATTTGTATCTTGTGGGGCTACCTAGTTCTACAAGGTAACATCGGTATTATCTGGCCTCTATCGGCGTATCTAACCGAATTATTAGGTACCATGACATTGGCCGTAGGTACTACAGTTATCATGAGACTTGGTCGCAAACGTTATGCTTGGGTAACAGGTATTCCTTGTATCTTAATGGCTATCGTGGCTATCGCTGCAGACTATGAAAATGTATTCTACAGCTATATTCCTGCTGGTAAATGGATTTTAGTAGCATTTAGTGCTGCTATGTTCCTCATGATTCTTATCGTATTAATTGAAGCTGTACGCAGCTGGATTCGCTTGTCCAATATTCCACAAGACTATCGGACACAAGCTGAAATCGAAGCTGAAAGCCTTGTAAAATTCGGTAAAGAAGTAAAAGCATAAGATTGATTATTGCAATATATAAAGTGCACTCACCTTTGTGAGTGCACTTTTAATCTATAAATTTGCTGCTTTTTTTATAAAATAGTTAGAGGTAACGGCGCCTTGCATGCAAAGTTTTCTGTGAGCAAGGCGCTTTTTGTATGGAAAAGAGTTTCTTATGGTCAATATGATTGATACAGTTAACACCGCATGGGTAGTGTTATTTGAACATGTTATAATAGGGCTATGAAACATTATATACGTTCTTATTGGACAAAATATAAACAATTGTATAAGAAAGGCCTAAAAGGCATTGCTGCCTTTCTTGCCATTGGAGCGATTATAGTCTTTGTACTAGCAACTATTGCTAGTCGTGGAATGGGCGTTATTTTTAATGAGGTTATGGCTCGACAAACTTTGATGCGCGGTACGGTTACTGTTGAAAGTTTATCTGCTACCCCGTGGGGGACTCTGACTTTTACAGGCCTTGTTTGGAAGGACCCAGAAGGGCATGAGTTGCTCAATGCACCAAGCTGGGAAAGTCCGCGTCAATATGTGGGATGTGGTGACACGTAATTTTAAGTCCTCCGCTATCAAGGGCATTGAATTAGATGATGCGGTTATAGTCATTGACTTGGACGATAATAATCGATTGGATTTCGCGCCCATATCTCCAGATGTACATAAACCAATTAACGAGATAGAGCCCCGTCCGAAAGCACCTAGAAAGACTACACAAGAACGGCAAGAGGAACTAGGTAAGAAAGTACGTAACTTCAATTGGCAAGGTCAACATTTAGATCTTAAGATTACACTTAGAAATAGTCAGTTAGAGGTTTTTAATAGAAATCGCCATTATGTGATAAAGAATGTAAATTCAAAAATTGATCTTGATAGTAAGCGAGGGCCATTCGTATCGATATGGAGACGGGCAAATTTGGTGGTACCGCCATAGGGGATGGTCTCGTATTAAAAGGTCATGTAGATTTAAAGGATGTTTTAAAGCATCGCATGCCTCAACTGGATCTACAATTTGATGTGAAAGGGGTGGATCCATCATCACTAGGCTTTGGTGAGAATATTCATGATGCCATGACTTTGCTTACAAAGGTAACAGGTGATTTTAACCGCCCTTTTGCTAAAGGGCGTGTGACGATGCCTATTTTACGTATCCCTGCACTTACTTTTGAGAATGTAGTAGGAGATGTGACGTACCAAGATGGTATTTTGAATTTTGAAAATGTTAGTGCCAATGTATACAGCGGTAAACTGGAGGCAAAGGGTGTATATAATTTAGACACTCGAGCCTATACGATTACAGGTGTAGCAAAGGATTTAGATAGTAGTGTAGCCCTCAAAGCTCCTGAGTTTCTCGTGCCCGTATCGGCAAATTTGAACTTTAAAAGCGAAGGCCAACCTCGAGACATGGAGGTATGGGGGAATTTCTGGTCCGGTGAAGGGCACTATATGCTGATTCCGATTCAAAGTATTACGGGAAACTTTCACAATAAAGGGCGACATTTATCCTTTAGCGATGTGAAAGTAAATACGAAAATCACCACTATCACTACGGATGCTCTGCGTATCGATGATGGACAGCTCACGATGGGGCCGCTTAATATTACTTCTCATGGAGGCAGCAATTTCATTCTGTATGATGAGTCATTTGATGAAATTGATGAAAATATGACTCGCATTAAAGATGATATGAAACAAGCTAGGGAAAATAGTAGACGTGCCTCTGACTCTGCAAAAGACATCGACAAATCTGGGCTTATAGCGCCGGACATGAAAGAATCCATGAAGGATCTGAAGCGGAGTATGGATACGGTAAAAGATAGTATAGATAATCTGTCAAAAAACAGTAAGCAATAAACTATATTAAGATGTAAAGTGTAAGAAGTAATAATAAAGTAACAATAAAGTAACGGAAATAATAAGCTAGCAAAAAAAAAAGAAGGCAATTCATCATGGTGATGAGTTGCCTCCTTCTTTTAAGTTATAGGGTGCTAAATTTTATGTAGCTATACGAAAGATTTTATTATCTGTTTAATCCATTAGAGCGTACATATTCGGTATTTTCTGTGTCTTTGGTATCTGTTTTGGTGTTAGTTCGTTTTACCGTAATAAGAGGTTTCTTTTCTTTGGTTTCCTCTTCTTCGTATGGAATTACTTTATTCCTTGATCCGGTAAAAATGTTTCGATACCATTTCGTTTGCCTTTTTGCGTGTTTGAATCAGTGGCCAATTGGCTTTGTTGTGGAACGATATATATTTCGTCTTTATTGATGGTTACATCATTTAGCAAGAGTTTGAATGCGTTCGGACTTACATATAGAATTCCGTCTACCATACGTGCTGCAGGCAGCAAAGATTCGGATGTATCAAGGTTGATGATTTGTAGTTTACCCTTGCGCACGACTTGTTTAGAGTCTGGTTGAACTGCTAATGTAGCAATGTTCATGTCGATTAATGCCGTTTTTGTAGGGGCATCCCAAGATACTTTATAACCTAATGCTTCTGATACTTGACGCAATGCTACGAGTGGTTGTCCGTCAACATAGATAACATTTGGTTTATTATCTATGGGCTCTAATAATATGCCATCTACATTGATATAATGCTGTGTCGTTACTGATGCAGGTCTTTTTAAACTCTGTGTCGTTGTAGCTGTCTCCGCTCCGACTGCTGCCTGGGCAGGTTGCACCATTCCACTTGTGAAAGCTAGCGGCTCCAACGGCTATACCGGACAAAATCAGTTGTTTTAATTTCATGGTAACCTCCATTGTGTATAAAACGTAACGATAAATCATAATGGGTACTATAACATGGATATATGAATATTATATTATAAATTTTAATTTTATAAAACTAATAAAGAAGAAGGAATGAATTTATCGATTTTATACTTAGGCTTGATTTTAAAATATATTGCGACAAA
>SCPN01000809.1_pt1 | contig 30044 bp, 60 predicted proteins | sample 6106831 | NCBI WGS metagenome assembly SCPN01 (sample SAMN10720447, study PRJNA508395) | human gut metagenome | isolation source: Participant 1, 0 month
ATCCACGTTTCGGATGTGGCCCAGGTCAACCTGGCCGACGAGGAAATCTCTTCCTACTACCGCCAGGACGGCAAAGAGACCATCGGCATCTCCGGTAGCCAAAACCAAAGCGCCAACACGGTGGACATCTGCAACCAGGTGCTTAAGGTGGTAGACAATCTGAACAGCCAGCAGCTGGGCCTGGAGATTGAGGTCACCAGCAACAGCGGCGAGGATATTATGGAGAATATCCGCAGCGTGGCCTCCGCTTTGGTGGAGGGCCTTGCCATCGCCGTAGTGGTGCTGTGGGTCTTCCAGGGAGGAAAGCCCCTGATTGTGGCTTTCCATGCCCTTCTCGGTGCTTGCTACCTTGATCTCATGTCCTTCTTCGGCATGACCATCAACATCATCTCCTGGGCGGTTTGGTCATCGGCATCGGTGGCATGCTGGTGGATAACTCCATCGTGGTTATCGACAGCTGCCTTCAAAGCAGGCAGGGGAGCGCAGCTTTGAAGAAAACGTCATCAAGGGCGCGGAGCTGGTGCTGGGGTCCATTGTGGCTTCCACCTTGACCACCATCGTGGTCTTCCTGCCCATCGGCATGATGCAGGGATGAGCGGCCAGCTCTTCCACGACATCTGCTATACCATTGTGGTTCCTTGACCGCTCTGGTCTGGCGCGTTGACTTTGGTACCTTCTGTCTCGTCCGCCTCAAACCGGTGGGCGCAAGGACTTCTCTTTTGCCCGGGCTGTGCGGCGGCTGGAGGAGCGCTACGGCCAGCTGATGCGCAAATTGCTTGATAAGCGCGCCCTGGTGGTGGTCACCGCCATTGTGCTGTTTGTGGCGGCCTTGGGCATGTATTCCCAGATTGACATGGAATTGATGCCGGCTATGGAAAACGGCCGGATCTCTATGAGCGTCGATGTAAAAAACGGCCTCAACCTGGAATCCACCAGTAAGATCATGACCCAGATTGAGGACAGTTGTCAAAGGAGCCGGATGGAGACTCTACTCCATGTCGGTGGGCGGCGGTTCTGGCCGGCCAGCATGATGGGCAGCGGTTCCGGCGGCTCCATTTCCTTAAAGCTGAAGGACGACGCCTCCATGACTAGCGACGAGTTTGTACAGCGTATGCGGGACTTGACTGCCTGCATCCCCAACTGCAGCGTGGAGGTCAGCAAACAAAATATGATGTCCATCGGCACCGGCGACTCGATACAGCTCACCTTGCAGGGCAAAAACTCTGACTTCCCCTCAAGGAGCAGGCAGAGCTGGTGCGGGAAGAACTGGTGAAGATGCCGGAATTCCAGACGGCCAGCACCAGCCTTTCCGATGGTAGCCCCGCGCCAAGATCGAGGTGGACCCATTTTGGCCGGTTCGGTGGGGATGACCCTTCCTCGGTTTTAACCAATGCCAGCAAGATCTCCGGCTCCCAGACGATGACCTTCAGCAGGACACCGAATACTCGGTCATGGTAGAATATGACCCTGAGCGGTTCCAGGATATCAGCGACCTGTACGGCTTGATGATTGACACCCCACGGGGCGGACAGGTGGCCTTGACCGATGTGCCACCATCACTTACTCCACCGCCCCTCCCTATTATGCGGATGGACGGCGAGTATCTGGTCACTGTGACAGCGACCCCTCCCGCCGGGTCCAACATCAATAATATGACCCGGCTGGCCATCCAGCAGGTACAGAAGATGGGCCTTCCCGAAGGCATCAAGCTGGGGGAGGGCAGCAACATGGAGATGATGTATGAGGAATTCGCGGCCATCGGCCGCGCCTTGGTCATCGCCATCTATCTGGTGTTGCCGTTATGGCCATCCAGTTTGAATCCCTGCGGTTCTCCTTGGTTGTCCTGATGTCGGTGCCTTTTGCACCTGACTGGGTCCTTCTTTGCTTTCGGCTTCCTACTGGGAGCCCACTCAACATGACCTCCCGCTGGTAGGCATCGTGGTAAACAACGCTATCGTCCTCATCGACTACGCCAATATCTTGCGCCGGGATGAGGGATGCGGAGATTCGCGACGCTTTGGTAATGGCGGGAAAATCCGTCTGCGCCCATCCTGATGTCCACCCTTACCACCGTTGTGGGGCTGGTTCCCATGGCCTTTGACTCTGGCGGAGGATGATGGAGAGTATGGCGGTAAGTAGTCATCGGCGGCCTGTTGTTCTCCACCTTGCTAACCTTGATTTTGATCCCCACCTTGTATTTGATTTTCGACAAAGAGGACCGCAAGTCCCGAAAACAGCAGAAACGGCAAGAAGAAGTTGGAAGCCGCTGCGAAATAAAATCCATCTAGCCAAAGCCACCCCGGAGGAATCCTCCAGGGTGGCTTTTGCTGTGGGGTGGAAGGGGAGATACTCTGGGGGTTAAATAGGTAGGGATTCGCAAAGTTGCAGCGCCGCAGCCAGGACAGCGGTCACCAAGAAGAGGGCAGATCCTATGCTAAAGGAAGGAAAGAAAACAGCACACCCTTATAGGGTGTGCTGTTTAATCCGGATGATTATAATTATCTTCTGTTTGCAAAGCAATCACTGCAAAACAGGGCGATCCTCTCTGGGCTGGAAGGGCACTTTGCAGGGTTTGCCGCACTCAGCGCAAACAGCATCAAACATCTCACGGGTGCCGTTGCTGGATTCGCCTCTAGGCGTTTTTGCGAGCGGTTGCGGCAAGCTTTGCAGCGCTGAGGCTCGTTGGTGAAGCCTTCTCAGCGTAGAACCCTGCTCGCCAGCAGGAAGATGAATTCGGATCCGCAGTCTTTGCAAATTAAAGTTTTGTCCTGAAACATGGAGTAGTATACCTCGTTTTTTGAAAAAATTTTCTGAACCATTCGTTCAGCTTGACTTTAACTATACGTGAAAAATGTGAAGCTGTCAACTGTTTTGGCAAATTAAATATTTTCGCTGTAGGATGTTCCAGAAATTCATTGATTTTATCCAGAGATGTCAAAATGGCTATGGCACGGTAAAAGATGGGAAGGAACTTTCCCGCCTAAAGGCGCTGGATGACAGCTTTTCCCCAGTGGTATTAATTTGCCGGATATCCTCCGGCTTGCGGACTTCCAAAATCGGACCTCGCTGCCAGGAAGGTGGCCTCCATCCCCGGCAGGAGCCGCCCTTAAACCGGTTTCGCATCCCATGACCTTGGCGGGGGCGGCGGTGGCGCAGGCAATCGTTTCCTTCGCCCAGCCTTTTCCGCAGGAGGACCATGGCCGCTGGGCCAGCAGCATCAAGGCACCGGTTCCGTAGAGCTTCCGGGGAGCGCTCCAGCCTGAAGGCAGTGGATGGTGGTAAGCGTCGGTGGCGATGGCGACCTCCACACCGGCTTCCAGGAGGGATAAAATCTCCCTCTGGCTTTCGGGGGAAAGGTGGGTTCCCCAAGGGGTGAAGCCACCACCATATTCCCTGGATAGCTGCCTGCCGCATTTGGGCGGGTGACGCCGCTGCGATGAAGGGACATCCACCTTGCAGTCCAGGGCCATCTGGATGCCCTGCCTGCCGCCCACGTGGACCCCGACCCTTGCCCTGGCGGGTGGTATTCCTTGACGATTTGCAGCAGTTCCTCCCGCCGGAAGACCAGTTCGCCTGGGGGTCAGGAGAGGGCAGGGGCTGGGGTGGCGTTGAGAAAGACATTCTCCCCCGGGTAATCGTTCCTCTACCAGGTCCCCAGCAGCGGGGGAGTGGAGAAGGTCGGATTTCCCCACAGGTACTTCCTGTCAAGGCGGAGTAAATGGGCAGCCCCTTCGGTGCCCAGGGTGATGCCGCCGCAAGGGCAAACGGACGGTGAGAAGAAGTCCTCCGCCTGGCGGTATTCCCCACCGAGAGATCGCAGGCCGGTGCCCGCAGATCTGTTCCCCAAGGCGGTTACGCCACCGCAAAAGGGCGTTCAGCAGGAGGGCTTCCGCCAGCAGATGGGCCGGTTCCGCCACCGGATACAGAGACCCTGCGGCGTATTCCAGCATGGCAGTGGCAGTCGGCCAAGGCGGGGAGTGGTCAGTTCCCCAAAGTCGGCAAAGGGAAGGGAACGTTCTTCGGAGGAGAGCCCCCTTCCGATAACCCGCAGCAGGGATGCCATCTTCTACCACCAAGGCGCCTTGTTCTATGATGCCAAGAGGCCCCTGCTGTGACAATTTTATTGGCGCGGACCACATACTGTTCCCCATGGCGCTACCTCAAGATGAAAGGGGGAGCCAGTAGGCGAGAGCCGCCGCTGTGGTCAGCCGGATGCCACACCCCAGCACCGCGGCGGCGATAGGCCGTCCTTTCCGGCAAGCCGGTGGATTCCGCCCAGGTGGCGGGACTTGACCCAGCACCACCGAAAGGGAACCCGGAGTTGGCGAGGACGAGCCTCCCACCCACCGCGGGGTCGATGCCGGTGAGGGCCGGCAGCTGGGCCACCGCCAGGTGGGGCTGACGCCACATTAACTGAGCACCCCTGGTGGGCTCAATGGCCAGGGCGGAGAGCAGGGAGCCAATACCAGCTTCTATGGCGGCCCAGACGCCCAGAAAATCCAGCACGCCGATGAGGGTGAATACCACGGCCACTGCGGGGATGATCACCAAGAGGGAGGAGCCTGCATCCCCTATGCCGGGAGTCGAAGAGGACCTTCATCATCGGGGTTTGGGGGGTGAAGCGGGGAAGGGTTTCCAGCTCCACCGCTTTGGTGTCCCGATACAGGGTGCGGGAGAGGAGAAAGGGCACCACGATGAGGGGCAGGAAGATGGAGAGGAGAACCACCGGCAGCGGGTTGATGCCGAAAGCGGTCAGGCCACCAAGCCGATGGCAAAGGTGGCGAAGGACTGGGGGTTCTGGATCATAGTGGCGATGGAGAGCTTGATCTCATCCCGGGTGGCGCCCGCTTTGACCAGGATGGGGCCGGCGATTTTGCCGGAGGCGTTGATATCCCCTAGGATATTATAGACGCTGGGGATGATCACCGAGGGTTGATTCCGATGGTCCCCATCACCGGCAGGAAAATGCGGATGCAGGGCGTCGGTGAAGCCAAGGCGTTCCAACACCCGGCCCACAATGACACTGACCACAATGGCTACCCTACGTCGCTGGTGAGAAAGACATCCACCACAATGGGGGCAGACCCGCGCGTGATGGCGGTGAAAGGCCGACAAGCTGTCGGGGGCATAGAGCAGTGCCGCGAGAGAGGATAGGAACCAGGGCTAGCCGGTCAATTCCATGGCGGACCACCTCTGGCGGCCTTCGGTTTGGATGGTTGGTTGTTCATAGGTTTGCCTCCACAACGCATGTATTTGCCGCATGCCCTGCGGCGGAAAAGAAAAAGGCGCTGCGCCTATTGGTATACCTTATGAAGGTTTGGGGTGGAGGCTCCCCTACAGGGTTGAGTTCCAGGGGGGGGATGTCGAAATAAGGGGGATGGTGTTTCCGCCAGTCGTCAGTAGGGCAGAGGGTGGAGGGGAGCCGGTCACCGAAATGGGGCCGGGCTGGTGGCCAGCCATGTGAGTCAGGGTACATTGGGTTGGCTGCGGGGAGTAAAACCCTCCGGAGACTCCTACCCGTTCCTCTTGGATTCCGCTGTGGCCGGAACTGGAAAAGGGGATGGGGTCCTCGCTCCCAAAGTAAGGCAGCACTTCCAGGGATGCCCGGGGAGGAAGTACCTTGAATCAGGTGGTAGGAGACAAAATAGTCCTGCCCGGAGTGAGGGCTAACGTAGCTTCATCCGGGGAGATCCCCTCCTTCCCCACGGTAGGACCAGCGCAGGGAATCGCCTGCTCTTGTACCAGGAGGGTTCCACCAGCCATTGGGATGCAGAATAGGGCACGGGGTACTCCCCTGGGCAGGATGGGCTAGAGGGACGCTGCCCCACATCCGCCAGCACAAGTCCCGCTGTAGAGGGGTGCAGTAAAGGGCTTGATTGGTTTCGATAAATGTTCATCAGCATAACCTCCTATCCCAAAGTATGCCGGGGCAATGGCAGGGTTCCCTCCTCAAATGGGGAGAAACTGGCGGAATTTGCCTCCAATTTTAAAATTTGGGGTGGATTTGCATTTTTGAGTGTTTTCAAATAAAATGGCCCGCACATAAAAAAGCAGGCAAGGGATGTGAAAAGTAATGAATCTCATCAGAGGAAATTGGAAATATCAGTTAAAAATCTGTTCTTCTGTTCAAGCCGATTCTAACGATTCAAAAACGAATATATAGGTTTTCTGTTTACTGATGGCTTAGATTGCTCATATCATTTAAATCACTCAAACGGTTGAGCGTCAGCGCAATATCACTGAGTAAAACCCAGGTGTACTAGAAGAAACCTGGATTGTGGAAGAGGTTTCTGATACCGCGAATGCGGTACTGAGAGAAACCGTTGCATATTCATTGCTTGACTGGAATGTGTGGCGAGCTACACCGCCAGGAAGAATATCACCATCTTGTAGAATTGAAATTTGTATTGCCGCAGGCGTCACCTGGGAAGCGGAAACGGGTGTTATGGGAAAACACTTGATAGATACCAGATTGGTTGATTACGATATTCCAGAATCGGTGTGGGTGATGTTGCTTCCGGAGAATACTCACATTGTCGATGAAAAGTCATCGGCAAGTTATTCCCACTGGGCTGCGGTGGCGCATCAGCTACAGTAATGAGCTGTGGTATAGCAGCACTACTACCAGTAGCACCACGAGGAATAGTAAACTCAAATACGGCGGAGCGGAAGAGCCAGAATTTCTAACTGTGGCCTCAGTGCCGGGTTCCGTAGTTGTCACAGAGCCAATTTGAACGGTAGCAGCATCCCCGTCACCCCAGTGGGTCCAGTTGGGCCGGTAGGACCTGTGGGCCCAGTCGGCCCAGTCAGACTGGCGCCAGTTGCACCTGCCGTGCAGGACCAGTTGCGCCAGTAGGCCCGGTTGGGCCTAGGACCTTGGGGCCTGGTCGGCCCAGTCACACTGGCACCAGTTGCACCCGTCGCACCGGTAGGACCAGTTGCGCCAGTGGGTCCAGTTGGCCCAGTCACACTGGCGCCAGTTGCACCGTCGCACCGGTAGGACCAGTTGCGCCAGTGGTCCAGCTGGCCCAGTCACACTGGCGCCAGTTGCACCTGCCGCACCGGTAGGACCAGTTGCGCCAGTAGGCCCGGTTGGGCCGGTAGGACCTGTGGGCCCGGTCGGCCCAGTCACACTGGCGCCAGTTGCACCTGCCGCACCGGTAGGACCAGTTGCGCCAGTGGGTCCAGTTGGCCCAGTCACACTGGCGCCAGTTGCACCCGTCGCAACCAGTAGGACCAGTTGCGCCAGTAGGCCCGGTCACACTGGCGCCAGTTGCACCAGTGGCACCCGGTTGCACCCCGGGTAAAGGAGAGCACGGCATTGCTGGCGGTACCTACGTTGACTACGCTGGCTGGGGTGCCAGGCTCACCAGTGGTCACGGTACCGATAGCCACAGTGGCATTTTCACCGGCAGGGCCCTGTGGCCTACAGGCCCCGGGCAGCAAGCGCAGACCGACGGGCAGGGCGGAGGACACGGCCTAGGAGGGAGGAGGGACAACAGCCATCGTTGGGACGATATATATTCAAATCGAATACCCCCATTTGGATAAAATTTTGGATTACTCCACTGCAGTATATGAAAATCCCAAAAGTTGCTACAGCAAAGAGGTTTTTCTCGGCTGTGGAAAAAATCTGTCTTTCAAGGGGAGAAAATCTTTTTATCGAAGTGGCACCCATGGGACCCTCCCGTGGGAGAAACAACCGGAGCTCATCCTTTGAGCCCGGTTGGAATGGTTAGCGCGCGATGCCGTTTTGAAGGCGTTGTACCCACTACCCGCCAATCGATAAGGGGAACCACTGATCTAGGTATTCAGCCCGGCGGTTTTGGTACTGGAGGTAGTAGGCGTGTTCCCAGACGTCCACCAGAAGGAGGGGCCGCAGCCCTTGGGGAAGCGGCGTGTCCTGATTGGCGGTGGAGAGGATTTTGAAATCCCCTTTGGGGTCTTGGACCAGGTAGGCCCAACCGGACCCAGAAGCGGGCTAGGGCCGCCGCCTTCAGCTGCTTGGAATTCCTCCAGGGAGCCAGCAGTGAGTCTGGTTCCGCTCCATCCGCGGGGAGGGGGAGGTCTTATCCCCGGTCATACACCGGAAATACAGCTGGTGGTTGTACACGCCGCCGGCGTTGTTGCGCACTCCGGTGGCAGCTTGAGGCGGCAGGGAGCCGTAATCAGCGCAGAGGCGTTCCAAGGTCCAGTCTTGAAACTGGGGATAGGGTTCCAGCGCCTTGTTGAGATTATCCACATAGGTTTGCAGGTGCTTGTCGTGGTGGAAGTGGAGGGTGGTCTCGTCGATGTTGGGGGAGAGGGCGTCATAGCTGTGGCAGGGTTCCAGCCTGAAAGGGTAACGGGAGTTTTCCATAAAATCAAATCCTTCCCATGGGTATTTCCCAATAGTTTTGCAGTTGCGGCTGGAATATCAGCAAATAAAGGAAATTGAGCTGTGAACAATTAGACAATTTTAACACGGTAAACAATTGACCAAGCGGCGGAAACCTGCTACAATAAGACCGTCCCCAAACGAGACAAAATTTAGTCGAGAAAAGAAACGGAGAAAACATGAGCGATTTGATGAAACGAGCCGAGGAACTCAAAGACGATTGTCAAGGATAGAAGAACCATCCATGAGACTCCTGGAAATCAACGCTGAGCTCCCCGAGACCACAAAATATGTGATCAAGTGCCTCAAGGAGATGGGGTACGAGCCCAAGGAAATCTGCAACTGCGGCGTAGTGGCCACCACCACCCCCAAGCCCGGCAAGGTGCTGCTGCTGCGGGCCGATATGGATGCCCTGCCCATGCAGGAGACCAGCGGTGTGGATTTTGCCTCGAAAAACAACTACGCCCACACCTGCGGCCACGACTGCCACACCGCCATTCTTCTGGGCGCTGCCCGCCTGCTGAAAGAGCGGGAGGACGAGCTGGAGGGCACTGTGAAATTCATGTTCCAGCCCGATGAAGAGGGCCTGACCGGCGCCCAGGCTATGATCGACGCCGGCGTTATGGAAAACCCCAAAGTGGATGGCGCCTTTGGCATGCACATCACCGGCGAGGGCCTGCCCTGCGGCCACATCGGCTTCCATGAGGGGCCCTTCATGGCTTCCCTGACCGGTTTACCATCACCATCCACGGCAAAGGCGGCCACGGCGCTTACCCCCACACCAACATCGACCCCATCAATGTTGCGGCTCATACCCATATCGCATTGCAGGAGATCATCAGCCGTGAAGTCAACACCGCGGAACCCGCCGTGCTGACCATTGGCTCCATCCATGCCGGCGACGCCCCCAACATCATCCCCGAGTATGCGGTGATGGAGGGTTCCATCCGCACCTACAACAACGATGTGCGGGAGTACATCAAATCCCGCCTGGTGGAGAGATCGCCCAGTACACTGCCCTGAAATTCCGCTGCACCGCTGAGGTAGTGTACACCGGCGGCGTCTGCCCGCTGATCAATGAGAGCGCCTTCACCAAGGAGATGCACGGCTACATCAGCGACTCTGGGTGCGGACAAGCCCACGAGATCCCCGCAGTCATGGGCTCTGAGGACTTCGCCCTGCTGACCGGCCTGGTGCCCGGCGCCTTCTTCAACATCGGCGCTGAGGTTGCTGACCCTGAGGGCCGTTACTCCTGCCACAACCCCAACGTGGTCTTTGACGAGAGCGCCCCGCCCATCGGCGCCGCCACCTTTGGCAACTTGCCATCCAGTGGCTGAAAACAACAAGTAGATCCGCTCAAACGAAGAGGCCGGCCAATCTAGGCCGGCCCTTATTATTATGCGGGGACTTTGAAAGATGCCAGGGGTTAACCTACTACATTGATGGGTTCCCGCCAGGTACGCAGCGATATTTTCTTAAGGAGGGAGAGGAGCCGCTGGTCTCCAGCCCTTCCAGCCCATGGGGAGTCAGGATGACATCTCCATGGTGTAAAGGGTTGTCCTCTGCCGGGGTTCCGTCTCTTGACATCCAGCGACGCGCCGCGATAACCTTTGTTTTGCAGTGCCTCAATGAGAGCGGGCCTCATCCACCAACGGACCCGGAAGTGTTGATCAAGTAAGCGGAGGGCTCTCATCAGAGCGAGGGCTTCCTTGTTGATGATGTGGTGGGTGGAGGGCAGCAGCGGGCAGTGGAGGGTGACATAGTCGCTTCTGCGCAGCAGTTCCTCCAGGCTGACAAAGTGGACCCCATCGGCGTCCTCCTGTGCAGGCACCGTAAGAGATAACCTCCATCCCCAGGGCCTGGGCGATCTTGATGACCTACTTTTCCGATGTTGCCTGCGCCGATGACCCCCAGGGTCTCTGCCGTTGACCTCGGTATGGGAAACCTGGAGGCACTTGGTGAAGTTGTCGTGATTGCCCTGGTGAGCATCGCCCGCTGGACTTGCAGGGAAGAACTCAGGTTCAGAAGCAGGGCGATGGCGGTGTGGGCCACCCGCTGGGTGCTGTAAGCGGGGATGTTGCAAACGGTGATCCCCTTCTTTTTGGCGGCAGCTAAGTCGATGTTGTTGTAGCCGGTGCCGGCCTCGCAGAGCAGTTTAACCGAATCGGGAACTGAGCGATCAGTTCCGCCCCACGGGGATTTCTGACCACGATGTCATACCCTTTGAATCCTCTGGAGGAATTCCTCCGGCTGTCATCGTAGATTGGTGTCATGGGAACTAAAACCACATTGCCATCAAAGTTGGTTTTTTCTGCGTTGAGAACTACTACTTTGTCGTTCATCTCATCATCCTCTTGTCAGTTTTGGAGAATTGTCCTACCTTTTATTATACCGGCCCTGGGAAGGGCATGTCAACGCAAAGAGGGACTTGTTTGGCGGGGCGGCATTACTCCTTGGCCTTTCCGAAGTTGTACCGATAGTTGACCCAGGTAAAACAGAGGATTTCCAGGAACAGAAATCCCAATAAAAAGTAGACTGCTAGGAGGAGGGTTTTGTATTCATACCCGTATGCGATCAGCACGAAGGTACTGATTGCCCGGAGGTATAATCATAAAGCTTTGGAATCCCGGAATTGTCTTTGGCCGGAACCAGGCGTTGTGGGTCCGCAGCAGCCAGAGGACTCCCACCACAAGAGAAATCCCCCCGCCAGCCATGGGAGCCAACCCACTTGATTCCAACAGACTATGAGAAGAGAGAACGCACAAAAACCCAATGAAATCAGATGTTCGGCAAGGAATTGCAGTTTATCTTTTCTGCGGTTGTCTTCCATTTCACAATCCCTCCTTCATCGCTCCTCGGGAAGGAGCAATTTGTAGAAGTTGTGCGAGTTTAAAACGACTGGGGAATAGGGTTCGCGTAAAACATACAGGAAAAGCGATGTTGCCGTAAAGGAAACAGCAAAAACCCTTTGTATGGATAATATGACACGGCAGTTCTCCCCCTTTCTGGCATGGCAGATGGCAGCGATATACACTATAACTTTATTATACCATAAAGTCTGTATAAATTGGGAAAACTCGGCTTGGTTTTACCCTTGTAACGGGAGCACAGCGCTGGGGAGAAAAGGCCACTGCCCCCTGGCATCCTGGGCGGGGATCCGCTATTTGATGCGGATTGGCCGCCACGAAACGCTTCTTTGAGGAGGGCCACTGGTTTGTAGAGGGGAAGGACGCCCCAGAGAGGGAATAAAAAATCCCCCGGCCAGATGATATATCTGGTCAGGGGATTTCTTGCTGTCAATCAAAGCATGCCATTGGACAGCAAAATGCAATAGTCTTGACTTGCATCTTTACAAAAAACACCCTGTTTTGCCCTGTTTTGCCCTGTTTTGGCAAGGGTATAAGCCGTTTTAGAAGATAAGAAAAACCCGCTAAAGGCTGATTTTAAAGCCATTTAACGGGTTTTTTCTGTTGGTCGAGATGACAGGATTCGAACCTGCGGCCTCTGCGTCCCGAACGCAGCGCTCTACCAAACTGAGCCACATCTCGGTATGGAAATATAAGATAGCTGTATTATGATATACCAAATTTGGGCAAATGTCAACCTCCCGGTTAAAACGTCCGGCTGTATAGTGGACGTTAACATTCTTTAAAACCATGGAATAATCTGGAACCCTAAGTTTCCATTTTTCCACGGCTTTGCATTATCCTGTTTAGGGGCCGGCACCCCTATCTTCAAAACTTTACTTCGATAAATGAAGGTGGCATGAGGGATCATGCCGCCTTTTGTGGATATGTTGAGGATCGCCCCCTCAAATTGAAGGAATCCCTTCACATAAAGAATGATTTGAGATATTTTACACAGAAAATAACCGACAAAATTAGGAGATATCACAGCAAAATTTCCAAAAGAACCCCTTGCTTTTTACAAGTTGGGGACTATAATGAAGAAATGACGCAAAATGCATCAAAACATGAATTCACATTTTGAAAGAGAAATTTCAATAAGGAGAGAGCGATATGGCATTTCCTGCAAAACCGAAAGCGATTCCATCGGCAGCAAACAGATCCCCGCTGAGGCTTTACTATGGGGTTCAGTCCTGCGCGGCGCGGAGAATTTCCATATCACCGGCGCAAAACTCCACCCGAATTTATCAACAGTTTGGCGGCCATTAAAAAGCTTCTGCGTTGAACAACCTAGCGGTGGGCGAATTGACAAGTCCATCTGCGACGCCATCTGCCAGGCCTGCGATGAGATTATGGCCGGTCAGTTCCACGATCAGTTTATCTGTGATGCCATCCGGGGGAGCCGGCACCACAGCCATATGAACGCCAACGAAGTCATCGCCAACCGCGCCATTGAAATCCTCGGAGGTACGAAAGGCGATTACAGCGTGGTTCATCCCAACGACCACGTCAACCGCGCCCAGTCCACCAACGATGTCATCCCCACCGCGGGCAAAATCACCACCATTAATTGCTGCAGGCCAGCTGTCAAAGAACTCCAGCGGCTGGAGAAATCCCTGGCGGCCAAAGAGAAGGAGTTCGACTCGGTGGTGAAGATGGGCCGCACCCAGATGCAGGATGCCGTCCCGATCCGTTTGGGCCAGGAATTCGGCGCCTACCGCTCGGTAGTCGCCCGCGACCTGAAAACGGTTCAGCGAGCTGATGCCCTATCTGTACAGCATCAACATGGGCGGCACCGCCATTGGCACCTGCCTCAACGCCAACCGGGGTTATGGGTACATTGCTGTCACTGGGGGAGATCACCGGCCTGCCCTTGGTCAAAGCCGACGACTTGGTGGATGCCACCCAGCATGTAGATGTGTTTGCCCAGGTCTCCGGTGCTGCGCACCTGCGCCCTGAGCCTTCCAAAATGGCCAATGACCTGCGCCTGATGTCCTCCGGCCCCCGCACCGGCTTTGGCGAGATCAACCTGCCTGCCAAACAAAACGGTTCTTCCATCATGCCCGGCAAGGTAAACCCGGTCATCCCCGAAGTGATGAGCCAGGTGGCCTTCAATATCATTGGCAACGATGTGGCCATCACCATGGCAGCGGAAGGCGGACAGCTGGAGCCTCAACGCCTTGAGACGGTGATCACTACAACCTGTTCGAATCCATCATGACCTTGACCAATGGGGTCAATACCTTCATTGACAACTGCATTGACGGCATCACTGCCAACGAGAAGCATTGCGCCGATCTGGTCCACGGCAGCGTGGGCATTATCACCGCCATCTGCCCCAAGGTGGGGTATCAGCTGGCGGCCAGCATTGCCAAAGAAGCCATCAAAACTGGGGCCTCGGTCCGGGAACTGCTGGAACGTGAGAACATCTTCACCAAAGAGGAGCTGGACGAAATCCTGGACGCTCCAGCGTGACCAAATAACTAGACCAATCGACAACAATAGGGGCGGGGAATCCGCCTTTTTTTTTCTCAGGTTTGGGAACAGATTCTCTACTGGTAAAATTTTAACCGTTTTCACAGGATTGTTAGTTATAATAATCTCAAGGGCGATGATTCGTCAAAGCCTTTGTCCATTGCCAAGCAAAGCCTATGGCATGCTATGAGTTGCTGTTGGGATGGAATCCCTCCCTCCTGCCGTGTACCGGCAGCGCAATTCTTTGAGGGCATACCCATCCCGACGCGAAGTGTCAACGGGCTTTTTCAGCCCATGGGAATTTTATGCCACAATAAAATATAATCAGCAGCGGTTTGCAAAGAAAGGGGAGAGAAGATGCCGCCTTATCGGGATTCGGATATGATCCATATGTTTGGGGCGCTGATGCGTACCCACGACATCCTTCTCAACAGAATTTTAACCGCTATGGGCTGTACAAAAGCCAGCCCTTTATCCTGGAATTGTTGGAACGTTACCCGGGAATCACCCAGCAAGAGCTAGCCGATTGCCTGAAGGTGAGCAAGGCCACCATTGCAGCCCCCTTAAGCGGATGAGAAGGTGGGTTTTGTACAGCGGGCCCTGATCCCCAAGATACCCGCCGCAACCGGATCACCATCACCGAGCTGGGGCGCAAAGCCTCCCACGACTGCCGCCAGGAGGTAGATCACCTGCGGGATACGCTGTTTTCCCAGGTGACCCCCCAGGATGAAGAACTGCTCACTGACCTGCTGCGCCGGATGTACGAGAGCCTCAACCGCCTCCGGGAGGAGGATGAAGACACGGAAGGGATGGGCCGCGGAACCACCACCAGAACCCGCGCTGGGAGGAAGGACCGGACATGTAGCTGCGTCCAAGTTTGGCAAGACATCCGCGATAAAACGGATATATTTCATGGAAACAGCCCCTTGAAAAGGAGCTGTTTTATCTTTGGTAGCCCTGTTGAGGGATTGGGGAGTTTAGGCGCCAAAAAACGATGTTCGCTTTATAGGGAAAGCGGCTTGGGGCAGGGCGTCTACCGCCAAAAAATATTCTTGTAAGTCCTACGGCAAGGGGCTAGATGCACAAAATTTGCTGTCCAATAGGTTTGATATCGACTACTTTTTAGGCACATATGATCATTTTGTGAATTCGTATCTGTGCGTATTGACAATTAAAATCCGGTGAAGTAGAATAGGATAACAATAAATAGTAAGTCGGCTTACCAAATTGTAAGCCCTTCCTAACATTAAAGAGATATGGGGTGAAAATATGATAAAAAAATTTGCGCCCTACCTATCCAAGTATAAAAAATGGGTGGGTATGGGCTGCCTGTGCGGCATTATGGAGGCAGTGTTTGAGATGCTGATTCCTTTGGTGATGGCAAACATTGTGGATGTGGGCGTGCAGAACCACGACGCGGCCTACACCATCCGCATGGGTTTGCTGATGGCCGCAATGGCTGTAGTATCCATGGAGTTTGGCATGGGTTTGGCCCGCTGCTCCTCCATCGCTGGGCAGAGCTTCGGCGCCGAGCTGCGGGAAGCCCAGTACAATAAAATCCAGGAGTATTCTTTCAGCAACATTGAACGGTTCAGCACCGCCTCGCTGATCACCCGCCTGACCAATGACGTCAACGCCATGCAGATGAGTATCACCATGGGCATGCGGATTCTGGTTCGCGCCCTGTGATGCTGGTCAGCGCCTCTTTTTGGCGGTGATGATCAACGCCAAGCTGGCCATGGTGTTCCTGGTGGCCATCCCGGTATTGCTGGGGTCGCTTTATTTCATCATAAGCCACGTGCGCAAACGCTTTGGCATTCTCCAGGGCCGGATTGACAACATGAACACCGCTGTGCAGGAGAACCTGATCGGCATCCGTACGGTAAAGGCCTTTGTCCGGGAGGATTTTGAGCGCAAAAGTTTGAGACCGCCAACGGCAACCTGCGCAAGGCTTCGGAAGAGGCTTTCGGGTTTGTGGTTCCTCAACATGCCGGTGATGCAGATGGTCATGTTCTCCACCATCATCGCCATCCTGTGGTTTGGCGGCGGAATGGTGTACACCGGCGCGCTGCAGGTGGGCAAACTGACCAGCTTCATCACCTATGTGACCCAGATTTTGATGTCCTTGATGATGGTCTCCATGATCTTCATGATGCTTTCCCGGTCGGTGGCATCCGCCCGCCGTATCCTGGAAGTGCTGGAAGAGGTCCCCGATATCAACGACAACGCCTGCGACCCACAAGCACAGGTGGCCGACGGCTCGGTGGTCTTCGACCATGTGAACTTCAGCTATGATGGAAAAGAGGACGATCTGGTCCTCACCGATGTCAACCTCACCACCCCTCCGGCTCTACAGTGGGCATTTTGGGGGCACCGGTTCGACCAAGACCACCTTGGTGCAGCTGATCCCCGCCTGTACGACGTCACCTCCTAGGGTGCTGGTGGGCGGTCGGGATGTGAGGGACTACAGCCTGGAACACCTGCGCAACACCGTCGCCATGGTGCTCCAGCAGAACACCTTGTTCTCCGGCACAATCCGGGAAAACCTTTTGTGGGGATGAATCGGCCAGCGACGAAGAGATCTGGGCGGCCTGTCAGGCGGCCTGCGCCGATGAGTTCATCAGCCGGATGCCCAGGGATTGGAAACTGACCTGGGCCAAGGCGGCGTCAACGTCTCCGGTGGCCAGAAACAGCGGCTCTGCATCGCCCGTGCCATCCTGAAGAAGCCTAAGGTTCTCATCTTGGACGACAGCACCAGCGCCGTGGACACCGCCACCGATGCCAAAATCCGCCGGCCTTCCGGGAGGATCTCCAGCACCACCAAGATCATTATCGCTCAGCGGGTCAGTTCCATCAGCGACGCCGACCAGATCATCGTGCTGGATGACGGTCATGTGGCGGCCATGGCACCCGAGAAGTTGATGGAAAGCTGCGATATTTACCGCGAGGTCTATCAATCTCAACAGGAAGGAGCTGGTTTGAGTGAGTAACAATACCAAAACTGCCGCACCTATGCGCGGACCCGCAACGGACCGGGCAAACACGGGTATGCGCGCCCTCAGAACATGGGAAAAACTCTCCGCTTCCTGATGGGGTATATCGGCAAACACAAGCTGCTGCTGGTGGTAGTCATTGTATGCCTGTTTGCCAGCTCCTTGCCATGGTGGCGGGAACTACTTCCTGCGGCCATTGATCAACAATTACATCCTGCCCGGCGATTTTGCCGGTTTGGCCAAGATGCTGACGGTGATGGCCCTAGTTTACCTGAACGGTGCCTGCTGTTCCTACGAATACGCCCGCATTATGGTTCACATCTCCCAGCAGACGGTGTATGGATGCGCCGGGACTTGTTTGACAAGATGGAACAGCTCCCCTGAGCTATTTCGACAGCCACACCCACGGCGAATTGATGAGCCGTGTCACAACGATATCGACACCGTCAGCGAGGCGGTCAACAACAGCTTCGCCTCGCTGATCTCAATGGGCTGACTTTTGTTGGCACCCTTTCTATGATGGTCTTCCTAAAGCCCTGGGCTCACCCTGATTTCCCTGGGCTTTTTGGGGCTCATGTTCCTGCTCATCAAAGTCATCGGCGGTAAGAGCCGGTTTTACTTTCAGCAGCAGCAAAAGCTGGGCAATGTAAATGGATACATCGAAGAGATGATCGAGGGGCCAGAAGGTCATTAAGGTCTTCTGCCATGAAGAGGCTAAAGCCCAGTTTAAGGAGCGCAACGATGCGTTGCGCCAAGCGGCCATCAGCGCCCAGAGCTATTCCGGCATCATGATGCCTATGATGGGCAACCTCTCCCACGTCAACTACGCAGTCACCAGCTGTGTCGGCGGCCTGATGGCCATTGCCGGCGGCGGACCTGGGTTCCCTGATTTCCACCTCCAGTACACCCGTCAGGTGGCGAACCCCATTTCCCATCTATCCCAGCAGATTAACACCATTCTGGCGGCTTTGGCCGGCGCGGAGCAGTGTATGAAGTGATGCAGGTGGAGCCGGAAGTGGACGAAGGCACCGTCACCCTCACCGAGGCCATCCGCAAAGGGACGGCACCCTGGAGGAAACCAGCGAACACACCGGCATTTGGGCCTGGAAAGCCCTAGGCCCCGCCGGTACTGTGGTGCTGGAGCCGGTTCTGGGGATGTGCGGTTCCACAACGTGGTGTTTGGCTACAACAAGGATAAGACCATCCTCCACGACATCAGCCTGTTTGCCAAACCCGGCCAGAAAATCGCCTTTGTGGGTTCCACCGGTGCGGGCAAAACCACCATCACCAACCTGATCAACCGGTTTTATGAAATCCAGTCGGGCACCATCACCTACGACGGAATCGATGTCCGGCTGATTGAAAGGACTCCCTGCGCCGCTCCTTGGGGATCGTCTTGCAGGATACCCACCTGTTCCGGAACCATCGCCGACAACATCCGCTACGGCAAGCTGGATGCCACCGACGAAGAGGTGGTCGCCGCGGCCAAACTGGCCAACGCCCACGCCTTTATCAAAGCACCTGCCCCAGGGGTATGACACCGTCCTCACCGGGGATGGCGACAACCTCTCCCAAGGCCAGCGGCAGCTGCTGTCCATCGCCCGGGCAGCGGTGGCCAACCCGCCTGTGCTGATTTTGGATGAGGCCACCAGCTCCATCGACACCCGGACCGAGAAGCTTATCGAGAAGGGCATGGACCGCCTGATGGCCGGCCGGACGGTGTTTGTCATCGCCCACCGCCTCTCCACTGTGCGAAATGCCAAGGCCATCATGGTATTGGAGCAGGGGGAGATCATCGAGCGGGGCACCCATGAGGAGCTCCTGGAGAAAAAGGGCCGGTACTACCAGCTCTACACCGGCAAAGCCGAATTGAGTAAAAGATCCCTCGCTGCGGCGGGGATTTTCTTTGCTCGGTTGTGAAAAGCCTGGCGGTGTGGTACTATAAAACCGTAGAATTGTATCGGAAGGGGGAGCGCTGTTGTGAGAGGAGCTGTCAAAATTGTGGTTTGCATAGCTTTTGCTGCGGCAATTGCCGCTTCGTTCTTCCTAGGAAGCTACAAAAGGGCAGGAGTATACTGAAAGTAGAATACAGCGCTGTAACACGCTAATTCTGTTTGCGATTGATAAAGCTGAAGGAGGATCTGTCCAATCAGGAGACGATGAAGGCACTAATTAGCAACATATATGCCGCTTACGAACTTTGTGACAACCCCATTGGAGCGCAGCAGCTGCATGATTTGTGGAATACCATGATTTTTGAAGGTGAAACCTATATTGGCAAAGAGGATATGTTGGCTGACCAGCTGAGAGGTATTTTAAATAGAATGCAGGCAGCGGAATAACAACCCAAAACTTTTGAAGGAAAAGAGAGCTTGCACCCGGACTTTTCAACAAACCGGGGGAAGTGTATAATAGGAACGGTAATAAGGGGGATGAGACATGTTTTTGCCAGTAGGGGTATCGGGCCTTTTGGAGGCGCTGGAAACAGCCGGATTTGCCGCCTATGCGGTGGGCGGCTGTGTCCGGGACAGCCTTTTGGGCCGAGTCCCCCAGGATTGGGACATCGCCACCTCTGCCCGGAGGAGGTGCTGGCCCGGTTCCCCCACGCCATACCTACCGGTATCGCCCACGGCACTGTTACAGTGGTGTGGGAGGGGGAGCCCTTTGAAGTGACCACCTTCCGGGCGGAGAGCGCCTACACCGACCACCGCCATCCGGATCAGGTTCGGTTTGTCCCGGATTTGGAGGCGGACCTGGCCCGGCGGGATTTCACCGTCAATGCCATGGCATGCCGCCGGGATGGGCAGGTGATCGACCGGTTCGGCGGCGGGAAGATCTAAAAATGGGATCATCCGCTGTGTGGGGACCCAGGGGAACGGTTCGGGAGGACGCCCTCCGGATCCTGCGGGCGCTGCGGTTCGCCGCCTGCTATGGGTTTCGGCTGGAGGAAAAAACTTCTGCCGCGGTGCTGGAATCCCGGGAACTCCTCTGTTATGTGGCGGCGGAACGGATCTGGGCAGAGTTTCACGCCTTCTCTGCGGCATAGACGCCGGTCGGGTGCTGAGGGAGTTCCCTCAGGTGATTTTTGCAATTTTGCCAGAGCTTTTCCCAATGGAGGGATTTTTGCAGTACAACCCTCACCACGACCGGGATGTGTGGGAGCACACCTGTGCCGCAGTGGAGGCATCCTCTCCTGAATTGGCAGTGCGCCTTGCCATGCTGCTTCATGATTGCGGCAAGCCCGGCTGTTTCACCTTGGACGGAGAGGAACAGGACACTTCTATGGCCACGCTCAAAAGCTTGGAACTGGCTGGGACGGTGCTGAGGCGGTTGCGGGTTCCCCGTTTATTGGGGAACGGGTACTTCTCCTCATCCATCTTCACGACCGGTAGGTGTTCCCGGAGGAGAGGTGGGTCAAGCGCCAGCTGGGCCGCTGGGGGAGGAGGTCTTTTCCAGTGGCTGGCGGTCAGGAGGCGGATACCCTGGCGCAAGCCCTGGCTCCAGCCGCCCCGTTTGGCAAACCTCCGGGAGGTGGAGGCCGCCGCCCAAGCCGTTTTGCGGGAAGGGCAGTGCTTCAGCCTCAAACAGCTGGCGGTCACCGGCTGCGATCTGTTGCAGCTGGGCATCCCCAGGGCCTCAAGTGGGGCGCTGCTGGAACAGTTGGTTCAGGCGGTCATCGACGGCCAGGTGGAAAATCAGAAAGAAACCCTGCTGGCTTATGTGGCGTTCCTGTCCACAAGCACAGGGAGGAGCCAGGGAAAAGGAGGGAACCATGGCCCAATATGTAACCGATTTCCTGGGAATTTGGATGTGTTTTCCCAGGGCTGCAAAACGGGATACTAGGGAGCGCCTCCCGCCAGTTTGGAGGAGGAAAGCCGCTGCCGTATCGGCAATGTGCGATGCTGTGTCCAGGCATACGAGCGCTACAGTTACACTGGGGCAATCGGGTCAGCCTGGGGGTCACTATGCTGGAATCGGAGGAAGATCCACCTTGTAGCCATCGCCACCGGCGGCAGCCAGGCGATGTTCTTCAAAATCAACACCTTTGGCGAGGAGGCCTTTTTGGAACAGTTGGTGGAGGTGGTGGAACGGTTCCGGTCGGCAGCGGCGATCCCTCGTTAAAAATCCAATGCATTTATTTAATATGTAACCTATTTGACAGGAGGTTGTTTCCCTATGGCAAAGACCCAAGAAGTGCAGAAACAAATGATGATGGCGCTGAAAACAAGGAGCACGCCCGAAAGGACGCACTGTCCCTTCTCCTCTCCGCCCTGAAGGCCAAGGCCAAGGACAAGCGGGAGGATTTGACCGAGGAGGAGGAAGACGCCATCATCCTCAAGGAGATCAAGCAGGTCAAGAAACACTGGAGAGCGCCGCCAATATGGGACATCATCGAGGAATGCGAGTTCAAATTGAAGGTCCTCTCCGAGTTCGCCCCCAAAGCATGAGCGAGGAGGAGATCCGGGCGGCGGTGGAATCGGTGCTGTCCAGCCTTGGCATTGAGGTGCCCACCGTCAAGGAGAAGGGCCTCATTATGAAAAATCTGATGCCTTTGGTGAAAGGCAAAGCCGATGGCAAGCTGGTCAACCAGGTAGTGGAGGGCTTTTCCAAAAATAAAGCAAGCAAAACAGGGGAGGATACCTATATCCTCCCCTGTTTTTGTTTCAAAGATTATTCCTCTACTGTGATGACCGAGACAGGGCAGCTCTCCTGGGCAGTGATGGCCCCTTGTTTGGCTTCTTTGGGCACAGGGCTTTGGTGGACAGCGGCAATGCCGTCCTCCGCCATGCAGAAAACTTCTGGGCAGAGTTCCACGCAAAGGCCGCAGGAGATACAGCCCTCCCAGTTGATATGAGCGAACATACAATCACATCCTTTGGTTTACAGCGTTTCTTTGAGATGCTCGGCCACCTGCATCAGTTCCCCAGGGTGGAAATCTCCACATTGGACTGGAGAATGAACATCTGCACATGGTTGGGCAGGGGAATTGAAATAGGCGGAAAGGTCGGAATTTGCCTGATAATACTCTTGCATTTAATCACCCTGCATTAGTTTGTGCGCCGATGGCACAGCCATGCCCGGCAAATTTCGGGGAACTGGCGAGAAAACCTTGGCAAAATCCATTGCATACCTTCTGGGAATGTGATACAATACCCATGAAATTCATAGATAAAATAAATTAAAATTATAAAATACATAATATTTTACCTATGATAAAAATGACGGATACCTTTCCGCCAATCAAAGGGGAGAATGAAGTTGGAAAAAGTAGAGTGGAATTGGCGGCAAAGCGCCATGCGGGAGGCTATAACTGCTGCCAGGCGGTGGTCTGCACCTATTGCGATTTGTTGGGGATGGATGAAGTGACTGCGTTCCGCGCGTCGGAGGGGTTTGGCCTGGGAATCGCCGGCATGCAGGAGACCTGCGGCAGCGTTTGTGCCATGGTGTTTTGGCGGGCCTCCGGAACAGCGACGCCAACCTGCAAAAGCCTGCAACCAAATTGGCGACCTTTGCTTTGGGCCGCCAGATGGCCGAATCCTTTGCAGAGAAGAACAGCACGGTGGCCTGCAAGGTGCTCCGGGGAACCGATGGGGTCACTGACCGGCTGCGCAGCTGCCGCGGCTGTGTCATCGACTGCGCCGGATTGTGGAAGAGACCCTTTTCCCGGAAAATTCGCGGCCTATGAAGGCCCGGAGGATGAATCCCAATATCCAACAAAAGGCCCAGCTTATAGCCGGTGCCTTTTTCGCGCAGGACATAAAAGTTATTGTTGGTCCAAGCGGGAGGTAGGAGCCTTTGTAAGTTTCTTCGATCACCTTGGCCACAGCGTCGGTGTGGTAGGCGTCCACCACTTTTGTACACCTCATTGTCTTTATCTGCAGTGCGGGCGACGATGACGTTGATAAAGGGTTGTTCTCCGTTTCGCTGCTGTCGGTGGACTCCAGGAAGATGGCATCCTGGGCGGGATCAACCCAGCGTCCACTGCATGGCCGCCGTTGATCACTGCGATAGCTACGTCAGGCAGAAGGCTGGGGGTCTGGGCAGCTTCCACCTCATAGATATCCAGGTTTAGGATTCTCGACGATGTCGGCCTTGGTGCCCAGGTACCCCACCTCTGGGTCTATCTTCAAAGGCCGGCGGATTCCAGCAGCTTGAGGGCGCGCCTGCCGTTGGTGGCGTCGCTGGGGATGGCCACTTTATCCCCTCCTTGACCTGGGAGACCTCCTGGACGTTGACCGAGTAGATGCCTAAGGGGCGATGATGGTCTCGCCAATCACTGTCAGATCCAGGTTCTTTCCTCGATTTCCTTGTTTAGAAAGGCGTAGTGCTGGAAGCTGTTTAGGTCGATGTCCCCATCGGCCAAAGCCTGGTTGGGCAGGCTGTACTCGCTGAATTTGACCAGTTCAATCTCAATGTTGTCCGCAGCGAGGGCAGCTTTTACTGGCTCCACTGCTCGCTGTTCTCCCCGACAACGCCGATCTTGACGACGGTTTTGCCACCCTCCCAGAGGAGGAATTTTCAGCGGGTTTTCCGGAACAGGCGGTGAAAGAAGAGCTAGGGCTGCGGCCAACAGGGCGGATGCGAGGCGTTTCGTGGTTTCATAATGGATTCTCCTTTTTTCATTGGTTTTGGATTAATGGGTGGTTTTCTTGATGATATAATTGCCGATCCCTTGGATCAGGCTGATCATGAAGGATGATCACCACAGTGACATAGGTGATGTCCACCATGTTGCGCTGGTGGCCGTAGCGGATGGCGAAGTCCCCTGCCGCCGCCGCCCACAGCGCCAGCCATGGCGGTGAGACCAACCAAGCTGACAAAAAGGTGATGGTGGTGGCCCGGACGATGCCCGGCACGCTCTCCTTGAGATAGACCCGGAAGATGATCTCCCAGGGGCTGGAGCCCATGGCCTGGGCGGCTTCGATGAGGCCCTTGTCCATCTGGGCTAAGGCAGTCTCAATCTGCCGGGCGAAGAAGCACGGTGCCGGATCAAAGGCAGGATGGCCCCCTTGGTGCCGATGGCAGTCCCCACCACCGCGCGGGTGAGGGGGATGAGGGCGCCGATGAGGATGATGAAGGGATGGAGCGGAACAGGTTGATCACCCGGTCCAATGTAGTGTATACCAGTTTGTTTTCTAGGATGTTGCCGGTTTGGTGACGGTGAGCACCACCCCCAGCACCATGCCGATGACAAAGGAGAAAACAAAAAAAAAGGCGATTAAATACAAGGTCTGCTGAAAGCTTTTGACCAGTTCGGGCACCCGGTCGAGGACGTTAGGGATCAGGCTTGCGATTACTTCTGGCATTGTTTGAGTACCTCCACTTCTACCTTTGCTGCCGCAGATAGGCGATGGCCTGGGCGATGTCCCCTCCCGGCGCTGGCAATGATAATGAGCCGGCCCAAGGGGGATTCCTGGATGATTTCAATGGAACCGAAGACGATGTTGCAGTTGATGGAAAACTTCCGGGACACTTCAGAGATCAGCGCTTGGGAGGCCCCCATCCCCAGGTAGGTCAGCTGCAAAATCTGTTCCCCGGGTTTCAAGGCCACCACGGGGGAGCCTTCCCGGTCCAACTCCTCCACCTTCTGGGCCAGGGAGGAGGTGTTGATAAACCCTTGGGTCACCGGGCTCTGTGGGGTGGCGAAAAGGCTGTACACATCGCCTTGTTCAATGACTTCGCCGTGTTCCATCACCGCGGCCCGGTTGCAGATTTCCTTGATCACCGCCATCTCGTGGGTGATGATGACGATGGTCACCCCCAGTTCCCGGTTGACCTGTTTCAGCAGCAGGGATGGCAGTGGTGGTCTGGGGTCCAGAGCGCTGGTGGCCTCGTCGCAGAGGGAGGACTTGGGGGTCAGGGTGGCCAAAGCCCGGGCGATGGCCACCCGCTGCTTCTGCCCGCCGGAGAGCTGGGAGGGAAGACATCCCGTTTGTCCGGAGAGGCCGACCAGCTCCAGCAGGAGGTGATCTTCTTCTCAATCTCCTCTTTGGGGCGGCCTTTGAGGGGATAGGCGATGTTTTCAAACACTGTGCGGGAGGGCATCAGGTTGAAGTGCTGGAAGATCATCCCGATGTTTTTGCGGGCTTGCCGCAGTTCTTTTTCCGAAGGCCAGTCAGTTCCACCCCGTCTACGGTGACGGTGCCTTCAGTGGGGTTTCCAGCAGGTTGATGCAGCGCACCAGGTGGATTTTCCCGCGCCGGAAAAGCCCATGATACCGAAGATATCCCCCTTGTCGATGGAAAGGGGTGACGTGTTTGACCGCTTCCACCACCTTGCCAGGGTTTCAAACCGTTTGGAGATGTTGCTTAATTGAATCATTGGGTGTGTGCCTCCCTTTTGTGATTGGGCAAAATTCAAAGACAAATGTGGGAGCGGCGAAAATCACACATAAAACCCCCGTCCTCGAAAAACAATTTCAAGGACGAGAGCTAAAATAGCTTCGTGTTACCACCTTGAATTCACCCATGCCTCACGGCATGAGCCTTGACAAGTACGGGCCGATGAGCCGATACTCTGACGCGATTACGGGCGCACCCGTCGTATCCTATGCCGGGGAAACCGGCGGTCGGTACAGCTCCGAGACCATGTTCAACCACATTCTTTGTACCTTCCACCAGCCAGAGGCTCTGTGACACGCCTTGTGATCTACTCTTCTCTTCACAGCTTTTGTCTGTGTTGAATTTTTCTACATAATACGCGTCTTTTTGGAATCTGTCAAGAGGTTTTTCATCAAGTTTGGAAGGAGAGGGAAGAAATCCTGATAAAAGGCGTTTGAGCCATAAAAATTTTGTCCTCTCAAAAGGATTGGTTACCGGCTGCGCGGCGGATTGTGCCGGGCGGCTCTGGCGCGGTTTCCATGGGAAGAGAGAGTCGGAGAGCTCCGATGTCCACAGACAGGTGGAAGCCCAGCACTCCCAGTACAGCGGAGGGGGCGGCGGTGCGGGACAGCACCAAGAAGAGAATCCCTGCGGCGAGGAAGGCAACCCAAATTTTGTTGGAAAATTTCTCCTCAGCAAGGACCACAGGGGTGGAACAGAGCGATGATGAGGAAGGTGGCAAGGCCAGTCCAGGAGCCGATAGTCTGCATGGGAAATCCCTGGCGAAAATGGTGGGCATTTTTGTGCCGCTTGGTTGTACCGGCTGCAGGGGAAAGAATGCGAAAAATTTTTGGAGGAGCAAGGCGAAAATTTGAGAGTTCGCACCAAATCTTGAAAAAAGGGTTGCAACTTGGAGCGAAATGTGGTATCTTAAATAAGCAGTTTCTGGGTATGGCGCAGATTGGTAGCGCGCTACCTTGGGGTGAGTAGAAGGCCGTGGGTTCAAAATCCCGCTACTCAGACCAAAACCAGGTTCAATTGAGCCTGGTTTTGCTGCATTAGGATATCTATCTAAAGAAAAGCGCTTTTGGCAATTCTCCCATTTCCTTGGAATGCTCTCATATCGGCATCAAAAGGCCTGTCTGCAGATCTTCATACTCTAGTATTGAGGAGTTTTTGCATGGACGATAAAATTGATATATATTCCCCCAACAGAACTCCCATGTGCTTTCCGTCGTCCATATCGCCTGCCACCAAAACTTATATTCTTCATCGGTTTCAACCCAGAGCATCTAAGTGGAAACTCCCAAATCTTAGGGAGCTGGCTGACGGTCACGACATAGGTGGGTTCTCCCACTTCTGGATTTCATAGAAAATGCAGCACAGTGTTAACGTCAAGGGAAAATGTATCAATCCTTGGCAGCCGTTATGTTTTACTAAGAAAAACTGTTCCGCGGGGCTGAGGCAAAAAGAAAGCAGCCGGTGTACAAGTGTACAGGCTGCTGGTATCTAGTAGCGGGATTCCACGGCCTCTACCACCAAGGTAGCGCGCTACCAATCTGCGCCATACAAGAGCTTTATTATTATAGCATGGCGCTTTTCAATTTGCAAGCCCTTTTTGCAATTTTTGTCGGGAGGGCGTGAGTATTTAAAAATTATGTTGGGAACCGGGCACAACACACATACCTTTACCCTCTATTCTTCTTCCCGCCAGCCTTTGCAGACGTCCACCCACCCGGCGGCCCGGGAATAATCGAACAGCTCCTGAGGGGTTAATTCAATGGCGTTGTTGCTGCTCCCGCAAGCGGGGAACACAGTGGAAAACCGCTGGAGACATCCAGGTATACCGGAATCCCTTCAGGAAGGGCAAAGGCGAGACCCCGCCGACAGCGTGACCGGTTTTTTCCAGCGCCTCCTCTGGGGTGAGCATCTTCGCCTTGAGGCCGAATTGGGCTTTATAAGCGCCGTTGTAGTTTGGCATCCCCTGCCATCGATGATCAGCGGGCTTTCTTTCCTTGAAGGGTTTGGCAATGCGTGCACTCTACTCCCACTGCTTGGGCAGCCAGTTCCACGGTAGTGGCGGTGGTGGCTTCAAAGGTGAGGATATCCCCACCCCGGCCAAATTGATCCAAATATTCTTTAACTGCTTGGGTAGACATAATAACACGACCATCCTTCGCTTCCTTTTTGTTTGCAGGAGACGCTCGACTGGGCGGGATTCCCGCTGGGAATCGCTTTGCGATTATTAGCACAAATTCCTGCCTGTGGAAGAGCGGCGGGGAGAATCCGCCTGAATTCGGGAGGAAAAAGCATCCGGTGGAAGGGCAGTGTTCCCCTTACAAAGGCCACCTTGCCTAACATTGGGAAAAAAGGAAAATATGAGTGGTGAAAACCGATGATTCTTAGAAAATCAGAGAATTTTTGAAAGAGAAAAACAGGTGGTTTTACCCAAAATCGGCAGAAATCCGCAAAATGCAGATAAATATGGATTTTGCGAAAATCATTGACAATTCTAAAATTATGTTATATTGTTTTTGCATCTGTAAACAGTAAAATGAGCACAGCGACGTATGTACCGCCAACAACGGGCGCCGGTTTTCCAGTATACGATTAGAAACTAACCTTTTGCGGGGAGCGGTCAAAGGCGCTGTGGGTATAGAGGAGCCCGTAGGAACCAGCGGAGCTAAAATCCGCAAAGGGATGCAGAATGGAAAACTGTATTATCAATTTAAAGACATCGTCGTCGAATACGACGGCGAGCGTGTACTCAACGGGTTGAACCTGGAGATACACGACAAAGGAATTTGTCACGTTCAGCAGCCTCAGTTTGTGGGAAAACCACAACGCTGCAGATCATCGGTGGATTGTGGAGCCAAAGGGAAGGCGACATTTTTTGACGGGGTGCGGATCAACGACCTACCCCTCACAAACGCCAGCTGAACACCGTGTTTCAGCGGTACGCCTTGTTCCCGCATTTAAACGTGTATGAAAATGTCGAGTTCGGCCTGAAGTTGCGCAAAATGCCGGAATCAGACGCAAACAGCAGGTGCGGGAGATGCTGGAGCTGGTCAACCTCAAAGGGTTTGAGCGGCGCAACATCAACTTTCCGGCGGCCAGCAGCAGCAGGTAGCCATCGCCAGGCGCTGGTCAACCATCCCAAAGTCCTATTGCTGGACGAACCCTTGGGCGCCCTTGACTTAAAACTGCGCAAAGATGCAGATCGAGCTCAAACGCATCCAGCAGAGCCTGGAGATCACCTTCATCTATGTCACCCGATGACCAGGAAGGGCACTTACCATGTCCGACCGGGTAGTGGTCATGAAGGACGAGTTACATCCAGCAGATCAGCACCCCTCAAGACATTTTACAACGAACCGGCCAACGCCTTTGTAGCCGACTTCATCAGTGAAAGCAACATCATGGACGGCCTGATGTACGACGATTTTAAAGTGCAGTTTGCCGGCAATGAATTTGAATGTGTGGACAAGGGCTTCGGCCAGATGAAACAGGGTGGACGTGGTGGTCCGGCCTGAAGACGTCAAGGTCGTTGCCCCGGATGAGGGCCAGCTCAACGGCGTGGTCAATTCGGTCATCTTCAAAGGCGTTCACTTTGGAAATGATGGTGGAGGCCGCTGGCTACAACTGGATGATCCACTCCACCAAAGATGGAGGCCCGGCTCCATCATCGGCATGCGCATTGACCCCTTCGACATCCACATCATGCACAAGATGGAGGATGAAGAATGAAAAGTAGATACTCTGCCTACCCATACGTAATTTGGATGGTCATCTTTACCGTGGTGCCCCTCCTGTTGGTGGCCGCCTTTGCGATCACCGATTCCTCCGGCGCCTATACGCTGGAAAACATCTCTGCGGTGGGGGTACACGGTTTTGATGCGCTCCATCTGGCTGGCAGCCATTGCCACGGTGCTCTGCCTGGTGATCGCCTATCCGTTAGCTTACGTTCTGTCGCGGAAAACCGGGAGCCAGCAGCGCACCATGCTGATGCTGGTGATGCTGCCCACCTGGATGAACTTTTTGCTTCGCACCTACGCCTGGATGACCTTGCTGGAAAAACGGCATCATCAACCGGCTGCTGGGCTTTATCGGCCTTGGGCCTTTGGGATGATCAACATAGGGCGCCGTGGTGCTGGGCATGGTGTACGACTACCGCGCTATGATCCTACCTGTATTCCATCATGACCAAGATCGACAACAGCAGCGTCATCGAAAGGCTCAGGACTTGGGGGCCAGCACCCGCGATTCTGCGCCGAGGTGCTGATCCCCTGAGCATCACCGGGTTATCACCAATTATCACCATGGTGTTTTGTACCGGCGGTCTCCACCTTTATTATCCTCGGATGCTGGGTGGCGGCGGCAACCTGCTGATCGGCGACCTGAGTTGAGCTCCAGTTCCTGCAGGCAGCGCTTCGGCCAACCTGGGTGCGGCCATCGCCTTGGTGCTGATGGTTCTAATCCTCCTTTACCAGGCATCACCAACCAGTTTGACGGTGGGGATAAGGAGGATATGATCATATGAAAAGACGACTAGCTGGTATTCCAAAGCATATATGTCGGTGGCGCTGGGCTTCCTTTACCTGCCCATCCTGGTGCTGATTGTGTTCTCTCCTTTAATGAGGCAAATCCGTGGGGTGTTCACCGGCTTCACCTTGGATTGAGTATGTTAAACTGTTTCACAACGAGGATGATCCTCTCCGCCCTGTTCAACACCCTTGTCATCGCGGCTATCGCCTCGGTGGTGGCGACGGTGATTGGCACATTGGCGGCCATCGGAATCAACGGCATGAAAATGGGCGAAAACCTGGTGATGAACGTCACCTACCTGCCACATCATCAACCCGGAGATTGTCACCGGCGTTTCCATGCTGCTGCTGTTTGTCTTCATCGGGACAAATTCAACGTGGACATGGAGCTGGGCTTCTTCACCCTGCTTCTACAGCCCACATCACCT
>SCPN01000387.1_pt1 | contig 30031 bp, 47 predicted proteins | sample 6106831 | NCBI WGS metagenome assembly SCPN01 (sample SAMN10720447, study PRJNA508395) | human gut metagenome | isolation source: Participant 1, 0 month
CAGTGTCTGACGGGCAGTTTGACTGTAGGGCGGTCGCCTCCAAAAGGTAACGGAGGCGCCCAAAGGTTCCCCAGAATGGTTGGAAATCATTCGCAGAGTGTAAAGGTATATGGGAGCTTGACTGTGAGAGCTACAACTCGAGCAGGGACGAAAGTCGGGCTTAGTGATCCGGTGGTTCCGTATGGAAGGGCCATCGCTCAACGGATAAAAGCTACTGTGGGATAACAGGCTTATCTCCCCAAGAGTTCACATCGACGGGAGGTTTGGCACCTCGATGTCGGCTCGTCGCATATAGTGGCTGTAGTCGGTCCCAAGGGTTGGCTGTTCGCCCATTGTAAGCAGCACGCGAGCTGGGTTCAGAACGTCGTGAGACAGTTCGGTCCCTATCCGTCGCGGGCGTAGGAAATTTGAGAGGATTCGCTCCCAGTACGGAGAGGACCAGAGTGGACTTACCGCTGGTGTACCAGTTGTCTCGCCAGAGCATCGCTGGGTAGCTATGTAGGGAAGGGATAAACGCTGAAAGCATCTAAGTGTGAAGCCCACCCCAAGATGAGATTTCCCATGATTTTATATCAGTAAGAGCCCTGAGAGATGATCAGGTTGATAGGTTAGAAGTGGAAGTGTGGTGACACATGTAGCGGACTAATACTAATAGCTCGAGGACTTATCCAACGAAGTAACTGAGATATATTGACAACGATTTGGTTTCTTGACAGTATAGATATTCAATTTTGAGTTGAGAATACTCAGAGTTAAGTGACGATAGCCTAGGAGAACACCTGTTCCAGCGCCGAACACAGAAGTTAAGCCCTAGAACGCCGGAAGTAGTGGGGGTTGCCCCCTGTTAGATTAATACGGTAGTCGCTTAGCGTAAAGGGAGTTTAGCTCAGCTGGGAGAGCATCTGCCTTACAAGCAGAGGGTCAGCGGTTCGATCCCGTTAACTCCCATAGGTCCCGTGGTGTAGCGGTTATCACGTCGCCCTGTCACGGCGAAGATCGCGGGTTCGATTCCCGTCGGGACCGTCAAGTAGAAATATTTGAGACTCGTTAGCTCAGTTGGTAGAGCAATTGACTTTTAATCAATGGGTCACTGGTTCGAGCCCAGTACGGGTCATATATGCGGATGTGGCGGAATTGGCAGACGCACCAGATTTAGGATCTGGCGCTTAACAGCGTGGGGGTTCAAGTCCCTTCATCCGCATTAGAAAAAAAGTTAGCCGGCTTAGCTCAGTTGGTAGAGCATCTGATTTGTAATCAGAGGGTCGCGTGTTCAAGTCATGTAGCCGGCATAAAGATGGTCCGTTGGTCAAGGGGTTAAGACACCGCCTTTTCACGGCGGTAACACGGGTTCGAATCCCGTACGGACTATATTTGAGTAACTTAGGTTACTCTTTTTATTTTGTTTCTTTTTCTTATATGTTATAATATTATATAGTAAAATTTTTTGAGGTGAATTTATGTCTAAAGTTTTTGTTTTTGGTCACCAAAATCCTGATTCTGATGCAATCGGGTCTTCTTATGGATACGCTTATTTGAAACGTCAACTTGGTGTTGATGCTGAAGCTGTTGCTTTGGGTACTCCAAATGAAGAGACTGCTTTTGTACTTGACTATTTTTCTGTAAATGCTCCTCGTGTTGTTGAGTCAGCACGGTCTGAGGGGGTAAATCAAGTTATTCTTACTGACCATAATGAGTTTCAACAATCTATTTCAGATATTAAGGACGTTGAAGTTATTGAAGTAGTGGATCACCATCGTGTAGCTAACTTTGAAACGGCTAATCCATTAATGATGCGATTAGAACCTGTTGGATCTGCATCTTCAATTGTTTATCGTATGTTTAAAGAAAACAATGTTGAAATTCCTAAAGATGTAGCTGGTTTGCTTTTGTCAGGTTTGATTTCTGATACTCTTTTACTTAAATCACCAACGACACATGCTTCCAGATCTGCAGTAGCTGAAGAACTTGCTCGACTTGCTGGAGTCAATTTAGAAGAATATGGTCTTGCTATGCTTAAAGCTGGTACTAATCTTTCTTCAAAATCTGCTGAAGAACTCATTGACATTGATGCAAAAACATTTGAATTGAATGGTAATCAAGTTCGCGTTGCTCAGGTGAATACTGTTGATATTTCTGATGTTCTTTCACGTCAAGCGGAAATTGAAGAAGCTATCAATAGCTCAATTAAAAAAAATGGGTACTCTGACTTTGTGTTAATGATTACTGATATTCTTAACTCAAATTCAGAAATTCTCGCACTCGGATCAAATACTGATAAAATTGAAAAAGCTTTTAACTTTGTTTTAGAAAATAACCATGCTTTCCTTAAAGGAGCAGTTTCTCGTAAGAAGCAAGTTGTTCCTCAATTGACTGAAAGTTTCAATGTGTAAAAAGGCTCTGTAGGCTTTTTTAGTGTGCTGATTAATGGTATAATACTTGTTATGATAATACAATTTAACCCAAATAAATTAAGTAATCAGCCTTTTTATGGAATTGCTGAATTATCTATATCACTATCACCTGTAACTTTGAGAGAAATAAAAAATCAGTTTCCATTACAAAAGAATATAGATAAATTGATTGAGGAGTTTGTTAAAGTTGGTTATATTGAGAGGTCTGAGAAACGTTACCGTTTATTAATTTCTTTAGTTTCAGATCCTTCTACAATTGATTTATACCAGCATTTCTTTATTGAAAGTGATTCTCCTTCTTATCAAGAACTATTAGAGCGTAGATTTGTTACTGAGATAAGTAATTCTACTAATGAAGTTGTTATTATTGAACAAACGAGTATAACGAGAGACGATCTTACGATTTCAAATTATTTTTATAAGTTAAGAGAAAATCTTTCATTAACGGAAGAACAAAACAGATTATATAACTTATTAGGTGATCTTAATCCTGAATATTTCTTAAAGCATGTCACAACATTTCTTTTAAAATTTGTAAGAAGGGAGTACGCTCTTCAAAAAAGGAGGAATATTTTTGTTGATGCTTTAGAATTATTAGGGTACCTTGTTCAAGTAGAAGAAGGGCGTTATATTCTAAATATGGATTTAGACTCCGAAGCATTAGTTTTTTTAGTGCAAAAAAAGACTAGTTTTATTACTAGTCTTTTTTATGACAACTTTAACGATTCCTTAGTTCAAGATAACGTTTGTACCAGATGTTAACATAAGATTGTGAAAATGGCCCCTTACCATTGTTAATCCAATCTACCAAGATTTTAACATGTTCCTTTAAGATATAGTCAATATCAGGAGAGTAATGCATTTCTTTTTGTATGTTTCATACTCATCTACATCTAGCAATTTTTTTCACCATCAGCGAAGACTTTGACATCTAGGTCATAGTCTATATATTTTAGCTTCTTGGTCCAAAATATATGGACTAGCTAAATTGCAGTAGTAGGAAATGCCGTTATCCCTATGGCTATAATATTAAACCAGTATTTTTGTGGAAATAAACAATAGCAGGTTCACGTGTTACCCATCGTCTTCCGTCTGCTTCAGTAACGAGGGTGGTCGTTAACGCCAATAACAGCATTCTCAGTTGTCTTTAGTACCATAGTATCGCGCCAAGTTGCAATCTATCCATCATGCTTATAACTTTGAATTGTGATAAAGTCGCCTTCTTTTGGTAATTTCATGGCGTCCTCTTCTACAATAGCGGTTATCTTCATTATTGTATCATAATTTTTGAGAGGGAAATTCTTAGAAATATTCTCTTAGAGCGGATGCTATCGCATCAAGTCATAACCTTTCGGAACAAAGATTGTGTCAAGCGTTGTTTAAGCTCATAACCATCGTATTTTTTACTAAATTTTTGATATTGCTTTTCTATTTCTTTATAAAGGAGAGCTTGTTCATTTTTCTTCATCGGCTTCTAGTTCTAGTTGGTTAATAGCGTTCTTACTTTCTTGGAATGAAAAGCCTTTATTAATGAGGTTCTGAATCAATTTATCCTTTAGAGATTTGGTTGGTAATTTTCCCTGATATTTTCGTAATAGTTTTGAAGTTACTTTAATTGCTACTTCCGAGAAATCAAATTGGGTTAATACCTCGTCAATGACTTGTTTCTCACAGCCTTTTGTGTAGCCATTTTTGCTTCAAGGCATAGGCACCTTTATCTCCTGAATTTAAATTTTGTTGAGCTAGACTTTCTAGGAGTTTATAATCATCAATCCAATGGTCTTTTTTTAGATTATCAATAATTTTGGGAATTATATGAGGGTTTATTTCATGTTTAAAAAGGTAATCTTTTACTTCTTTTCTCACTACGTTGTTTAAATGAAATAAAATAGAGGGCCAGATTTTTACCATGTGAGAACTGTGCAAAGTTCTTAATATCTTCTAGCTGATCTTTACTAAGTGCCTTTTCTTTTGTTAACATGTACTTGACGATGGTGTCTTCTGTAACATAGAGACTCTCTTTTTTATCTATCTCAACGAGATAGAGCCTTTTTTTCTTTTCGATTTTTGTGATTTTCATAGTTATTATTATATCAAAATGTTAGAATGGTAGTATGAATTTACAAGTGAAACAGCGTATCCCGCTTAAGATAAAACGCATGGGAATCAATGGCGAAGGCATTGGTTTTTATAAAAAAACGCTGGTTTTTGTTCCTGGAGCTTTGAAGGGTGAAGAGGTGTTCTGTCAGGTTGTTTCTGTTAAGAGAAACTTTGTTCAGGCGAAATTATTAAAGATTAATAAACCTTCTAAGTTTCGTGTTGAACCTGCATGTAATATTTATGAAGACTGTGGTGGTTGCCAGTTAATGCATCTTCGTTATGATAAGCAATTAGAGTTTAAAACTGACTTGTTAGGACAAGCCTTGAAGAAGTTTAAACCGGCTAATTTTGAGTCATATGACATTCGTCCAACAATAGGGATGGAGCAACCACAACATTACCGAGCTAAACTACAATTTCAAACCCGTTCTTTTGGTGGTTCAGTTAAATCTGGCTTATTTGCGGAAGGGAGTCATCGCCTCATTAATATTGATGATTGTTTGGTTCAAGATGAGTTAACGCAAGCCATTATGAATAAGGTGACAAATTTGTTAGATAAATACAAGTTACCAATTTATAATGAGCGCAAAATTGCTGGATTCGTACTGTTATGATACGACGTGCTTTGGGTTCAAATCAGGTCCAGTTAATTTTTGTAACATCTAATCCTGTTTCTTTGACTAAGTTGGTGAAGGAGTTAACTTTAAGTTATCCTGAAATTGTAACAGTTGCTGTCAATTATAATTATTCGAAATCCAGTGAGATTTATGGTCAAGAGACGGAAATTCTTTGGGGTCAAGATACAATCCAAGAAGAGGTACTGGACTATAACTTCGCACTTTCTCCTCGTGCCTTCTACCAGTTGAATCCTAAGCAAACTGAAGTGCTCTATGGTCAGGCAGTTGAAGCTTTGGAAGTGGATAAGTCTGAACATCTTATTGATGCTTATTGTGGGGTTGGTACTATTGGACTTGCTTTTGCAAAAAAAGTGAGCACCATTCGGGGGATGGATATTATTCCGGAAGCTATCGAAGATGCTAGAAAAAATGCTGAGTCACTTGGACTGGATAATGCTCACTATGAGGTAGGAAAAGCTGAAGATATTATTCCTCGCTGGTATAAGGAAGGGTATCGAGCGGATGCTCTTATTGGGATCCACCGAGAACTGGTTTGGATAGTAAGTTACTTAAAACTATACTGGAATATACTCCTGCAAAAAAATGGTATATGTTTCATGTAATGTATCTACTTTGGCAAGAGATTTAGTTTCTTTGGCTAAAGTTTATGATGTTAATTATATCCAGTCAGTAGATATGTTTCCTCATACGGCTCGAACAGAAGCAGTTGTGAAGCTGACTAAGAAAATGTAATAAAAACTAACATGATAAACAAAAAATTTCAAAATTGTTGGAAAATTTCTTTATTTTTCTAAAAAATAGGAGTATAATAGGCTTATCGATTTTTTAAAGGAGGAGCGTATGAAAAAGAGCTTCATTCATCAACAAGAGGAAATTTCTTTTGTAAAGAATACTTTCACACAGTATTTAATTGATAAACTTGACGTCGTTGAAGTGCAAGGGCCTATTTTGAGTAAGGTCGGGGATGGTATGCAGGATAATTTGAGCGGTATTGAGAATCCTGTAACTGTTAATGTACTTCAGATTCCTGACGCAACATACGAAGTTGTTCACTCATTAGCAAAATGGAAACGCCATACTTTGGCTCGTTTTGGTTTCAATGAAGGTGAAGGGCTCGTGGTTAATATGAAGGCTCTTCGTCCAGATGAAGATTCATTGGATGCAACGCACTCCGTTTATGTTGACCAATGGGATTGGGAAAAGGTTATTCCTGATGGACATCGTAATATTGCGTATTTGAAGGAAACCGTCGAGACAATCTACAAAGTTATTCGTTTGACTGAGCTTGCTGTTGAGGCGCGTTACGATATTGAAGCCGTCTTACCTAAGAAAATTACTTTCATCCATTCAGAAGAGCTTGTTGAGAAGTACCCTGATTTGACACCAAAAGAGCGTGAAGATGCTATTACCAAGGAATATGGTGCTGTATTCTTGATTGGTATCGGTGGTGTTCTTCCTGATGGAAAACCACATGATGGCCGTGCACCTGACTATGATGACTGGACAACTGAGTCTGAGAAGGGTTATCATGGTTTGAATGGAGATATTTTGGTTTGGAATGAGCAATTAGGACATGCTTTTGAGTTATCATCAATGGGGATTCGTGTTGATGAAGATGCACTTAAACGTCAGGTTGAAATTACTGGTGACCAAGATCGTTTGAAATTGGATTGGCACCAAGCCTTGTTACATGGACTTTTCCCACTAACAATTGGTGGAGGTATTGGTCAATCACGTATGGCTATGTTCTTGCTTCGTAAAAGAAACATATTGGTGAGGTTCAAACTTCAGTTTGGCCAGATGCCGTTCGTGAAACTTACGAAAATATCTTGTAAAAAGAGTACTAACGAAAGTTAGTGCTTTTTGATTTGGAATAAATTGTGCGTTATTGATTAGAAAATTTATTATTAGACTAGGTATCGTGAGAGTTGACTATATTTTCATTATAAAGAAAAACCTATCCTTTGTAGGAGATAGGTTATAAAATTAGTTGTTGCTACGGAAAAATGCGTCATAGAGCGCTCTAACGGCTTCTTTCTCTTGTTCAGTTTCAATTACAAACATAACAGAAACTTCACTAGAACCTTGAGAAATCATTTCTAGGTTAATATGTTTTTCAGAGAGCGCTTTAGCTGCTGTCGCTGTAACACCGATGTGGTCTTTCATATTTTCACCAACAATCACTAGGATAGAAAGGCCATGTTCAATTTCAACTTCATCAACACCAAGTTCACGCGTCAAATAAGAGAGGATTTCTTGTTCTTTGATTGGGGTAAGTTCACGTTCTCGAATAATGATTGAAAGATCATCGATTCCAGAAGGCATGTGTTCCCAACGGATGTTTAAATCTTCCAAGATTTGTAGCACCTTACGTCCGAAACCTACCTCGCGGTTCATGAGGTATTTACTCATATTGATGCTGACAAACTTGTCATCGCTAGCAATACCAACAACTGGAACAGTTGCTCCCTGGTGTTCAAGAATAATACGTGCTGGGTGGTCCGGATTATTGGTGTTTTTGATAACTAATGGAATCTTACCACGATATGCAGGGAGGAGAGCCTCATCATGAAGAACTGAGAATCCAGCATAAGCCAACTCACGCATTTCTTTATAAGTTAACTCAGGAATAGAATGTGGTTCATGTACCACACCTGGGTGGGCTGCAAAAATACCATCTACATCTGTAAAGTTTTCATATAGGTCAGCTTTAACACCTGCCGCTACGATAGAGCCTGTGATATCAGAGCCTCCTCGTGAGAATGTACAGATTTGATTATCAGAGGTAACACCAAAGAATCCAGGAATAATCAGAACCTCATCTGATTCACGAAGTTCTTCTAACTTATCATATGAACCCGGAAGAATACGGGCGTTGCCTGGCTTCACTTGAGACCAAGATACCAGCTTCGCGAGGATGAACGTAGCGTGCTTCAATATCGTTATTGCGGAAATATTCAGCAATTAATTTTGCATTATTGTCCTCCAGCAGCTAGGAAGGTATCATGGAGGAAATCGTTATCCTCGATGGGAAGCGTAGCGAGGTCAGTAATAGCTTTGGCAATTTTACCATCTCTTTTGATTTGAAACCTAGTTCATCAACCATAGCTTGGTAGCGGTTAATAATCCATTCTTGGTCAGCTTTAACATCAGCACCCTTTGTGTAGTGTTTATAGTATTTAATCAAGGCGTCTGTGACTTTGGTATCTTCATCGTTACGTTTACCTGGGGCAGAGACAACGACAAAGCGACGCTCGGGGTCAGATTTTACAATGTTTAAGACTTTTTCTAATTGTGTGGCTGAAGGAGTGAGCTTCCGCCAAATTTGATGACTTTCATAGTTACTCCAAAAAAATTATAAATTACTCTACAATTATAGCAAAATTCTGACAATTTGTCACATTGTTTTTAAAAGCGAGTAAGATTTAGTCTGAATATGGTACAATAAGGGAAGAAAAGGAGGATATCCCGTGGTAGAGGCAATTATTTTTGATATGGATGGTGTCCTTTTTGACACTGAAAAATATTATTATGATCGACGTGCAAGTTTTCTTAGCTCAAAAGGGAATTTCAATAGACCATTTACCCCCGTCTTTCTTTATAGGTGGAAATACTAAGCAGGTTTGGGAAAATATTCTTAGAGATGATTATGATAACTGGGATGTGCCAACTTTACAAGAAGAGTATAATGCCTATAAACAAGATAATCCCTTACCCTATAAAGAATTAATTTTTCCTGATGTTTTAAAGGTTTTAAATGAAGTGAAATCTCAAGGGTTGAAAATAGGCTTGGCTTCTAGCTCAGTGAAGGCAGATATCCTTAGAGCTTTAGAGGAAAATCATTTGGATGGTTTCTTTGATGTGGTTCTCTCAGGAGAAGGATTTAAAGAGAGTAAACCCAATCCAGAGATTTATCTGACAGCATTGAAGCAATTAAACGTGCAAGCAAGTCGTGCTCTTATCATTGAAGATAGTGAAAAAGGAATTGCTGCTGGAGTAGCTGCAGATGTAGAGGTCTGGGCGATTAGAGATAATCAGTTTGGTATGGATCAAAGTGCTGCAAAAGGTTTATTGGATAGTCTTACAGATGTTTTAGACTTAATAAAATAGAAAACAACACCGAGCTTGTCTCCTCGGTGTTTTGAGGTATCAAATTAAAAAATTATAAGTTTATATTGACCTTTAGGTGGACTATGATATACTAGAAAATAACGATGAATGATTTGATAATCAAATTATCTATTCATCAAATAAAATTGTGATAAAAATATAAAGAACATACGGTTTTCATATAGGAACTAGTTATCGGAGGAATGCATAAAATGGCTTACGAAACAATTCTTTATAGTGTTGAAGAGGAAGTGGCAACATTAACTCTCAATCGCCCTGAAGTGCAAAATGGATTTAACATTCAAGTTTGTGATGAGATTATGGCTGCAATCGAGGAAGCAGGGGAAGATGCGTCTGTGAAGTTCTTGGTAATCAATGCTAATGGGAAAGTCTTTTCTGTTGGTGGTGACCTTGATCAAATGAAAAAAGCGGTTGCTGTAGATGATGTACAGTCTTTGGTTCGTATTGCTGAGCAGGTAAATGAAATTTCTTTTGCTCTTGAAAAAATTGCCTAAGCCAGTCATCATGGTTATTGATGGGCCCTGTGCAGGTGCCGCTGCTAACTTAGCAGTTGCAGCAGATTTCACAATTGCATCTGAATAAAGCTAAATTCATCCAAGCTTTTGTAGGTGTTGGTTTGGCCACCTGACGCTGGAGGTCTCTACCTTTTGACACGTTCAATTGGTATTAATCGTGCTACTCAAATTACCATGACAGGAGAGCCAGTGTCAGCTGAGAAAGCTTTAGATTGGGGGAATTGCTTACAAGGTTGTCGATTCAGAAAAACTTGAGAAAACAGTGAGTCAATTGATTAAAAAATTGAACCGCTCTTCAGTGAATTCCTTTAAAGCCATTAAAGAAATGGTTTGGGAATCTGAATTCGCAGGATGGGAAAAATTACGCTAAGTTGGAACTTGATTTGCAAAAATCTCTTGCCTTCACTGAGGACTTCAAAGAAGGGGTACGTGCTTATAGTGAGCGTCGTCGACCTAAATTCCAAGGAAAATAAACTTGTTTTCAGAAATTAAAACTAAAGCTTTCAAATTGGACTTGCTAAATTAGTTTGAGTCTGATATAATTTGAAAGTCAAAGTTTTATTGAAAGGAGTCTGGTGTGAATTACGACAAAATTGATGGCTATCTTGTTGATATTTTTAATAACGTAGTTATTATCGAAGAAGCAAGTTTAAAGAATTCAAAATTTAACGATGTTTCCCTCAAGGAAATGCATACCATTGATGTGATCGGTACACATCCAGATACGACACCAAGTGCAGTTGCTAGAGAACTCATGTTAACTCTTGGTACTGTAACAACTTCTCTCAATAAACTTGAAAAGAAAGGATATATTATTCGTACGCGATCATCTGTTGATCGTCGTGTGGTCCATCTATCGCTTTCTAAAAAAGGGTCGTTCTGGTATATCGTCTTCACCGTCGTTTTCATAAATCAATGGTGATGAGGATTACGGAAGGCTTTAACGACGAGGAATTGAAGGTTATGAGCAAGGGATTGGAAAATCTCCACGCCTTTCTTGAGGAGTTGAAATAATGGCATTTGCAAAAATTAGTCAGGTTGCCCATTATGCACCTGCTCAGGTCGTGACCAACGATGACCTATCAAAAATCATGGATACTAGCGACGAGTGGATTCGCTCACGCACAGGGTATTCAGGAACGTCGCATCTCATTGAATGAGAACACGAGTGATTTAGCTACCAATGTTGCTTATCAGCTGTTGGAAAAGTCGGGATTATCTCCTGAAGAGCTAGACTTTGTTTTAGTTGCAACGATTTCTCCTGATAACTCAATGCCGTCAGTGGCAGCACGTGTTCAAGGAACAATTGGAGCAGTTAATGCCTTCGCTTTGATATTACTGCGGCATGCAGTGGTTTTGTCTCTTGCTTTGGCAACAGCAGAAAAATTGATTAAGTCAGGAGCTTACAAAAAGGTTTAGTTATTGGTGCTGAAGTCCTTTCAAAACTTTAGACTGGTCTGATCGTGCAACAGCAGTTCTTTTGGAGATGGGGCTGGCGGTGTTTTATTAGAAGAATCTGAAGAAGAACACTTTTGGTGAATCTTTAAATACCGATGGTAGCAAGGGTGGTCTTGAGTCGGAGCCTCTGCAGTTATCTCGCCTTATTCAGATGAGTCTGATCAGCCTAATCCCTATATGCAAATGGATGGGAAAGCAATCTTTGATTTTGCCGTTAAGACAGTTTCGAGCATTAAAGCATTGGTTGAAGAAAAGGTGAACCTGATTACTTCCTTCTTCATCAAGCTAATATTCGTATTTTGGATATTATGGCTAAGAAAATCAATGTTAGTCGTGATAAATTCTTGGCAAACATGATGTCTTACGGTAATACCAGTGCGGCAAGTATTCCAATCTTGCTTTCTGAGAATGTGGCGAATGAGACTCTTAAGTTAGGCAGTGATCAAACAATTCTTCTCTCAGGTTTTGGAGGGGGTTTGACATGGGGCAGTCTTATTGTTAAAATCTAGTTATATAAATTATGCACCAGCATAGATTATAAGAATATATTTATCTTAAAGGAGAAATTAAAATGGCAGTATTTGAAAAAGTACAAGAAATCATCGTTGAAGAACTTGGGAAAGATGCAGAAGAAGTAAAAGTAGAAACTACTTTTGACGAACTTGACGCTGACTCACTTGACGTGTTCCAAGTTATCTCAGAAATCGAAGATGAATTCGATATCCAAATCGAAACTGAAGAAGGTCTTAACACTGTTGGTGACCTTGTTGCTTACGTAGAAGAAAAAACTAAATAAGCAGGGCATAGAGAATATTCTTATTAGGGATATTCTCATTTGTTTATAAAATTACTTTGATTATTAAACTATTTATTTGATTAGAAAATCGAAAAAAGGTGAAAATGAAATCTCGTATTACAGAACTGTTAGGAATTAAATATCCAATCTTCCAAGGTGGTATGGGTTGCTGATGGCGACTTGGCTGGAGCCGTTTCAAATGCTGGTGGACTCGGAATTATTGGTGGCGGTAATGCCCTAAAGAAGTGGTAAAAGCTAATATTGATAGAGTGAAACAAATCACTGACAAACCATTCGGTGTTAATATCATGCTTTTGTCGCCATTTGTTGACGATATTGTTGACCTTGTTATTGAAGAAGGTGTAAAAGTTGTTACAACTGGTGCAGAAACCCAGGTAAATATATGGAACGTTTCCACGAAGCCGGTATCACAGTTATTCCAGTTATCCCATCAGTTGCACTTGCTAAACGCATGGAAAAACTTGGAGCGGATGCTGTTGTCGCAGAAGGTATGGAAGCTGGTGGTCACATCGGTAAATTGACAACTATGGCACTTGTTCGCCAAGTTGCTGATGCGGTATCTATCCCGGTTATTGGGGCTGGTGGTGTTGCTGATGGACGTGGTATGGCTGCTGTTCTCATGCTTGGAGCAGAAGCTGTGCAGGTTGGTACGCGTTTCGCTGTTGCTAAAGAGTCTAATGCACACCAAAACTTCAAAGATAAGATTTTGAAGGCTAAAGATATTGATACTGTTATTTCAGCCTCAGTTGTTGGACACCCAGTTCGTGCGATTAAGAATAAGTTGGCTACAGAGTACAATCAGGCCGAAAAAGATTTCTTAGCTGGTAAGAAAACTCAAGAGGAAATTGAAGAGCTTGGTGCAGGTGCACTTCGTAACGCCGTTGTTGATGGAGATGTGGAATATGGTTCAGTTATGGCTGGACAAATTGCAGGTCTTGTTCGTAAAGAAGAAACATGTGCAGAAATCTTGGAAGACCTATACACAGGTGCTGCCAAGGTGATTAAAGAAGAAGCTGCTCGTTGGGCAGATGTAAACGTCTAAAAACGTCGAAAGGATTAGGATAGTGACAAAACGTGCGTTCTTATTTGCTGGTCAAGGGGCTCAGAAATTGGGCATGGCGAGCGATTTGTATGCGACTTATCCCGTTGTCAAAGAGACATTTGATACGGCTAGTCGTATTCTAGGTTATGATTTGCGTGAATTGATTGATTCTAACGAAGAAAAACTTAATCAGACACGCTATACTCAACTCAGCTATTTTGACAACGTCAGTAGCCATTTATCGTCTCTTGGCAGAAAATGGTATTGCTCCTGATATTGTTGCTGGACTTTCTCTTGGGGAATATTCTGCCCTGGTTGCAGCTGGTGCCCTCTCATTTGAGGATGCGGTAGCCTTGGTTGCTAAACGTGGGAATTCATGGAAACAGCTGCTCCTGCTGGAAGTGGGAAAATGGTTGCTGTCATGAATACGATCAAGTTTGATTGAAGAAATCTGTCAAAGCATCTGAAAGGGTGTAGTAACGCCTGCTAACTATAATACCCAGCACAAATTGTTATTGGTGGTGAAGTTGAGGCTGTTGATTATGCTGTGGAATTGCTTAAAGAAGCTGGTGCAAAGTCAGCGATTCCTCTTAATGTTTCAGGGCCGTTCCATACAGCTTTACTTGAATCAGCTAGTCAAAATTGGCAGCAGAACTTGAAGAAAGTGTCATTCAAGGACTTTGTCCTCCCATTGGTAGGTAATACTGAGGCTCAAATCATGAAGTCAGAAGACGTCAAAGCACTTTTGGCTCGTCAGGTGATGGAACCTGTACGTTTTTATGATTCGATTGCCACTATCCAAGAATTTGGTGTAGATGAAGTAATTGAGATTGGCCAGGAAAAAGTCTTGTCAGGCTTCTTGAAGAAAATTGATAAAACCTTACCAACTCATAATGTTGAAGATCAAGCTAGTCTTGATGCCCTTCTTAATGCTTAAAACGAGGTAAACATGGAACTTAAGAATAAAAATGTTTTTGTAACAGGTTCAACACGTGGAATTGGATTAGCTGTGGCACATAAATTTGCTAGTCTTGGTGCCAATGTTGTTCTAAATGGACGTTCTGAAATATCTGAGGACTTGCTTGCGCACAGTTTGCAGATTATGGTGTAACTGTTGTAGGTATCTCAGGTGATATTTCTAACGGTGAAGATGCTAAACGTATGGTAGCTGAAGCTATTGAAAAAGCTTGGTAGTGTTGATGTGCTAGTTAATAATGCTGGTATCACTAACGATAAGTTGATGTTGAAGATGAGTGAAGAAGATTTTGAACGTGTCTTGAAAATCAACTTGACTGGTGCTTTCAATATGACACAGGCTGTCTTAAAACCAATGTCTAAGGCTCGTCAAGGTGCCATCATCAATATGTCATCTGTTGTAGGTCTTATGGGGAATATTGGTCAAGCTAACTATGCGGCTTCAAAAGCTGGTTTGATTGGTTTTACAAAATCAGTTGCGCGTGAAGTTGCGGCTCGTGGTGTCCGTGTCAATGCTATTGCTCCTGGTTTCATTGAATCAGATATGACTGACGCTATTCCAGAGAAAATGAAAGATGCTATGATTGCTCAAGTGCCAATGAAACGTATTGGTCAAGCAGAAGAAGTGGCAGAAGTTGCGGCTTTCTTAGCAGGGCAAGAGTATCTTACAGGTCAAACAATCGCTATTGATGGTGGTATGACCATGCAATAATTGATTTTCATTATCCAAAAAATCATATACTAAAATATCCATCCGAAAAAGGAGAATATATATGTCTACAAATCGTGTTGTTGTTACAGGTTACGGCGTAACCTCACCAATCGGTAATACACCAGAAGAATTTTGGAACAGTCTTCATGACGGTAAAATTGGTATTAACCAATTACGAAGTTCGATGCTTCTGAAATCCCAGTCTTTAACGCTGGTGAAATCCAAGATTTCCCATTCGACAAGTATTTTGTGAAAAAAGATACTAACCGTATGGACACTTACTCACTTTATGCGATTTATGCTGCTATGGAAGCTCTTGAAAATTCAGGACTTAACATGGAAGAAGAAGATCGTGATCGTGTTGGTGTTATCGTGTCATCTGGTATCGGTGGTCTTCAAGAACTTGAAGATCAAATTATCCGCATGTATGAACGTGGGATGAAACGTATCAAACCAATGTTTATCCCTAAAGCACTTTCAAACATGGGTGCTGGTAACATTGCTCTTAAAATTGGTGCTCAAGGGGTATGTAAATCAGTGACAACTGCTTGTGCCTCTGCCAATGATGCAATCGGTGAAGCCTTCCGTGAAATTAAATTCGGTTTGCATGATGTTGTCTTGGCTGGTGGTGCTGAAGCTTCAATCACTAAGATTGGTATTGGAGGTTTTAACGCTCTTACAGCCCTTTCAACAACAGAGGATCCAGAACGTTCATCAATTCCATTTGATAAAGACCGTAATGGTTTTGTTATGGGTGAAGGTGCAGGGGTTCTTGTTATTGAAAGCTTGGAACATGCCCAAAAACGTGGTGCTAACATCTTGGCTGAGATTGTTGGTTACGGATCAAACTGTGATGCCTACCACATGACAACACCAACTCCAGACGGTTCAGGAGCTGCTAAAGCAATTAAATTGGCTATCAATGAAGCTGGTATCAAGCCTGAAGATGTTGACTATGTCAATGCTCACGGTACTTCAACACCAGCCTGCTAACGAAAAAGGTGAAAGTGGCTGCTATTGTGTCTGTACTTGGTAAAGATGTTCCAGTTTCATCTACTAAATCATTTACAGGTCACTTGCTAGGTGCTGCTGGTGCTGTTGAGGCTATTGCAACAATTGAAGCTATTCGTCATAGCTTTGTACCAAAAACTGCTGGTACAAAAGAATTGTCTGACTACATCGAAGCTAATGTTGTTTATGGTGAAGGTAAAGAAGCTGATATTGAGTATGCAATCTCAAATACCTTTGGTTTTGGTGGACACAATGCTGTTCTTGCCTTTAAACGTTGGGAGGGCTAATTTATGAATATTTCTGAAATCAAAGATTTATTGGCTCAATTTGATACATCAACTTTGCGTGAATTCTCACAAAAATAATGGAGAAGAATTGAACTTGAGCAAAAATCAAACAAGTTCAGTAACAGCTGCCCCAGTAGCTCCTACAGTTGAAGTAGTTGCGCCAGCTCCTCAAGATCCAGTTGCTCCAGTAGCAGCACCTGCCGCTGTTGAAACTCCAGCAACACCAGTTGAAGAAGCTTCTGCTCAAGCTGCTGAAGGTGAAGTGGTTGAAAGTCCACTTGTTGGTGTGGCTTACTTGTCTCCATCACCTGAAAAACCAGCCTTTGTTTCTGTTGGTGATACTGTTAAGAAAGGTCAAACGCTTCTTATCGTTGAAGCAATGAAGGTGATGAATGAAGTACCAGCACCTAAAGATGGTGTTATTACTGAAATCTTGGTAGCGAATGAAGAAGTTGTTGACTACGGAAAAGGATTGGTACGCATCAAATGACAATTGATATTAATGCTATTCGTGAAGCTTTACCACACCGTTATCCAATGCTTTTGGTTGACCGTGTGCTAGAAGTTTCAGAAGACGAAATCACAGCTATTAAAAATGTAACGATCAATGAACCTTTCTTTAATGGACATTTTCCTCAATACCCAGTTATGCCAGGTGTCCTCATCATGGAAGCTCTTGCGCAAACAGCTGGTGTTCTTGAATTGTCTAAACCTGAAAACAAGGGCAAATTAGTCTTTTATGCAGGTATGGATAAGGTTAAATTTAAAAAACAAGTGGTTCCTGGTGACCAACTTGTTATGACAGCTAAGTTTGTTAAACGTCGTGGAACAATTGCTGTTGTTGAAGCTAAGGCTGAAGTCGATGGTAAACTTGCTGCATCAGGTACTTTGACTTTTGCTATTGGAAGCTAATGTTTTGTGAAAATCCTTCTGGCGACAGTCGGAAAGGATTTTTCTTTAGACATTGGTCTATCACATAGAAAGGAAATCAACACAGACTATCAAAAAATGTCTGATGTTATCTTGTTTTATGTTTAAAAAATTATTGATTGCCAATCGTGGTGAAATTGCAGTGCGTATTATCCGTGCAGCGCGTGAATTGGGTATCCAAACGGTTGCTATTTATTCTGAAGCGGATAAGGATTCTCTCCATACTATGCTCGCTGATGAAGCTATCTGTATTGGTCCGGCAAAATCAACTGATTCTTATTTGAATATGAACCGTGTCTTGTCAGCAGCTATTGTAACTGAGGCTCAAGCTATTCATCCAGGGTTTGGTTTCTTGAGTGAAAACTCTAAATTTGCCACTCTCTGTGAAGAAATGAACATCAAGTTTATTGGTCCTTCAGGCGAAGTCATGGACAAAATGGGTGATAAAATCAATGCTCGCGCTGAAATGATTAGGGCTAATGTCCCTGTAATTCCCTGGTTCAGATGGTGAAGTCTTTACAGCTGAGGAGGCTTTAGAAGTTGCCAATCGTCTAGGTTACCCAGTGATGCTTAAGGCTTCTGCAGGTGGTGGCGGTAAAGGAATTCGTAAGGTCAACACTAAAGAAGAGTTGGCTCCTGCCTTCGAATCTGCGTCACAAGAAGCTAAAGCATCCTTTGGTAATGGGGCGATGTATATTGAAAAAGTTATTTACCCAGCTCGTCATATTGAGGTTCAAATTTTGGGAGATAGCTATGGTAATATTGTTCACCTAGGTGAGCGTGACTGCTCTCTTCAACGTAATAACCAAAAGGTCTTGGAAGAATCACCTTCTGTTGCCATTGGTAAGACACTTCGTCATGAAATTGGGTCTGCGGCTGTCCGTGCTGCTAAGGCTGTTAATTATGAAAATGCGGGTACTATCGAGTTCCTTCTTGATGAGAAAACAGGTCAGTTCTACTTTATGGAAATGAATACCCGTGTTCAAGTTGAGCACCCAGTTACAGAATTTGTAAGTGGTGTGGATATTGTTAAAGAACAAATCCGTATTGCCGCAGGTGAAAAACTCTCTGTGTCCCAAGATGATATTGAAATCAAGGGACATGCCATTGAGTGTCGTATCAATGCGGAAAATCCTAAGTTCAACTTTGCACCTAGTCCAGGGAAAATTAGCAATCTCTACCTACCTAGTGGTGGTGTTGGTCTTCGTGTGGACAGTGCTTATCCATGGCTATACCATTCCACCTTACTATGATTCAATGATTGCAAAAATCATTGTTCATGGAGAAAATCGATTTGAGGCACTCATGAAGATGCAACGTGCTCTTTACGAGCTTGAAATCGATGGTGTTGTGACTAATGCTGACTTCCAGTTGGATTTGATTTCAGACCGTAGCGTTATCGCTGGGGATTATGACACATCATTCTTGATGGAAACTTTCCTACCAGAATATCAGAATCGTGAGGAATAGAGTTTATGGGATTATTTGATCGAAAAGAAAAGTATATCCGTATCAATCCTAACCGTTATGTACGTAATGGGGTTGATCACCATGTGCCAGAAGTACCAGATGATCTTTTTGCCAAATGTCCTGGCTGTAAACAAGCTATTTATCAAAAGGACTTGGGACAAGCTAAAATCTGTCCAAATTGTTCTTATACCTTCCGTATTTCCGCTAAAGAACGTCTCGATTTAACAGTTGATGAGGGATCTTTCCAAGAACTATTTACAGGCATTAAAACTGAAAATCCATTAAATTTCCCAGGTTATATGGAGAAGCTAGCTGCCACCAAGGAAAAAACAGGTCTTGATGAAGCAGTTGTGACGGGTGTTGCAACTATAAAGGGACAAAAAACAGCCTTGGCCATGGCTATCATGGATTCTAACTTTATTATGGCTTCAATGGGAACCGTTGTTGGTGAAGAAAATCACTAAACTCTTTGAACATGCGATTTTGGAAAAACTTCCAGTTGTTATTTTTACAGCTTCTGGTGGGGCCCGTATGCAAGAAGGAATCATGAGTTTGATGCAAATGGCTAAGATTTCAGCTGCTGTAAAACGTCATTCGAATGCTGGCTTGCTGTACTTGACTGTCTTGACAGATCCAACCACTGGCGGGGTTACAGCAAGTTTTGCCATGCAAGGCGATATCATCTAGCTGAGCCACAAACCTTGATTGGTTTTGCAGGTCGTCGTGTCATTGAAAATACAGTTCGCGAAACTTTGCCAGATGATTTTCCAAAAGGCTGAGTTCCTTCAAGAACATGGTTTTGTTGATGCCATTGTTAAACGTACAGAGTTGGCTGATACCATTGCCACACTCTTATCATTCCATGGAGGTGTTCAATGAGCGACGTAGCACGTATTTTAAAAGAAGCGCGTGACCAAGGCCGTTTAACTGCTTTGGACTTTGCCCAAGGAATCTTCGATGATTTCATCGAACTTCATGGCGACCGTAATTTCCGTGATGATGGTGCCGTTATCGGTGGTATTGGTCGTTCTTAAATGGCCAAGCCGTTACAGTAGTGGGTATCCAAAAAGGTAAAAACCTACAAGATAACCTCAACCGTAACTTTGGCCAACCTCATCCAGAGGGTTATCGTAAGGCTCTTCGCCTCATGAAACAGGCTGAAAAGTTTGGTCGTCCAGTTGTTACCTTTATCAATACTGCAGGTGCTTATCCTGGTGTCGGAGCAGAGGAACGTGGACAAGGTGAGGCAATTGCGCGTAACCTTATGGAAATGAGCGACCTTAAGGTGCCAATTATTGCCATTATCATTGGTGAAGGTGGTTCGGGAGGAGCACTTGCCTTGGCAGTAGCCGATAAGGTTTGGATGCTTGAAAATACCATCTATTCTATCTTGAGTCCTGAAGGATTTGCAACTATCCTCTGGAAAGACGGCTCACGTTCAGAAGAGGCGGCAGAGTTGATGAAGATTACATCAGGCGAGTTGCTTAACATGGGAATCGTTGATAAGGTTATCCCAGAACGTGGCTATTTTACTAGTGAAATTATTGAAGCAATTAAGACAGCAATTGTAGATGAGTTGGCAGAATTAAGCCAATTATCAACAGAAGACTTACTTGAAGCGCGTTATCAACGTTTTAGAAAATATTAAAAAACATTGGGAATTATATCCCAATGTTTTTTAGACGGTATGACGTTCGAAGGCTTGGTCTGAGATACCTTGTTCAAGGATAAGTTTAGCCCATTCCTTAGCTGAATGAAGACTGTGATCCTTGTAGTTACCACAAGATTCAATAGTAGTCCCTGGAACATCTTCCCATGTAATCTCGTTAGCAATAGCTTCAAGACTAGATTTGATAACTTTGGCAATTTCTGTAGGATCTTGTTTTCCCCACATGATCATATGGAAACCTGTACGGCAACCAAATGGTGAGCAATCAATAAGGCCATCGATACGTTGACGGATCAGTTTAGCGAGTAGGTGTTCGATAGTATGAAGACCACCTGTATCAATACTATTTTCATTAGGTTGAATCAAACGGATATCAAAGTTTGTGATGATATCTCCTTTAGGTCCAACTTCCTCTGAAATAAGACGGACATAAGGTGCTTTTACAATAGTGTGATCAAGTTCAAAACTTTCAACAGTAACGTCTTTTGGCATGGTAATACCTCCCTATTCTATAGAGTTATGATACCACAAAATCAGTTTAAAGTTCTAGTATTTATTTGAGGAATATAAATTAAAATATCCATATCCAGAAATAGGGGATATTTTAATATCTGCTTATGGAAGCATAGGTAGAACTGTTGTATATTAAGGGGAATATGAATATTTTCAAGATAGCAATATAGTTTGGTTAAAGCATGATAATCGCTTGGATAATAAGTTTTTAAAGCAGTTTTATTCGACTGTTAAGTGGCAAGGATTAGAAGGAAGTACGATTAAACGGCTATATAATAAAAACATTTTAGATACAGATATTAGTATCCCTAGTACCACTGACAAAATAAAATAGGGATGTTCTTTGAACAATTAGACAACACTATCACTCTTCATCAGCGTAAGTTAGATTTGTTGAAAGAACAGAAAAAAGGCTTTTTACAAAAGATGGTTCTGTTGCAAAGTTTCCCCTCAGATCCATTATAGGGTAAATTGAGTTTAATAGGAACTAGGAGGAGTAATGAAGATGAACCATTTTAAAGGCAAACAATTTCAGAAAGATGTGATTATTGTCGCTGTAGGCTACTATCTTCGGTACAACCTGAGTTATCGTGACGTCCAAGAAATTCTATACAACCGTGGTATTAACGTGTCTCACACCACTGTCTATCGTTGGGTACAGGAATATGGGAAACTACTTTACAACATTTGGAAGAGGAAAAACAAACAGTCCATTTATTCGTGGAAAATGGACGAGACCTATATTAAAATCAAAGGAAAATGGCATTATCTTTATCGCTCCATTGATGCAGATGGTCTCACTCTGGATATATGGTTACGGAAAACGAGATACACAAGCAGCTTACGCCTTTCTCAAGAGATTAGTTAAATAGTTCGATGAACCAAGGGTTCTGGTGACCGATAAAGCTCCCTCTATTGCCAGTGTCTTCAAAAAATTACAGGCACACGGGTTTTACCAGCGAACAGAACATCGCACGGTGAAATATCTAAATAACCTCATTGAATAAGATCATCGTCCTATCAAGAGACGAAACAAATTTTATCGAAGCTTACGCACAGCCTCAACCACGATTAAAGGCATGGAAGCCATTCGAGGATTATATAAGAAGACCCGAAAAGAAGGCACTCTCTTCGGGTCTTCAGTCTGCACGGAAATGAAGATATTATTAGGAATACCTGCATAAACTATAGCTAGTGTTAGACTAGTATTGTTCATTTTGGAACTTTGCAACAGAACCCTTTGAAAAACTTTGCAATAGAACCGTCCATTTTAAGAAAGGGATATCTTTTGATTAAAGATTCGAGTAGTGATATTATTTAAGTGTAATAAAAAGGAGGTTTTTTTATGGATGAGAAGCTATTCAGAGAGATTATGGAGATTAATCCAATCTATGCTCGCCCCGGAGAAAACACTGAGGCACCAAGGTTTAAAATGCCAACAGATGCGATGTTACCAGAGACTGCTTACCAAATTGTTCATGACGAATCAATGATGGATGGTAATGCCCGTTTGAATTTGGCAACATTTGTTTCCACTTGGATGGATGAACGAGCAGATAAATTGTATCGGGAAGCTTTTGACAAAAATGCTATTGATAAAGACGAGTATCCAGAGACTGCTCGGATTGAGACCTATTGTTGGACAATGTTGGCTGATTTGTGGCATGCGCCGAAACCAAAAGAAACTATCGGCTGTTCTACCACTGGTTCTTCAGAAGCGTGTATGTTAGGTGGTCTGGCTTTGAAACGCCGATGGCAAGAAAAACGTAAAGCAGAAGGTAAGCCTATTGACAAGCCAAATTTGGTAATGAGCTCGGCAGTTCAAGTTTGTTGGAAAAAGTTTTGCAATTATTTCGATGTGGAGCCACGTTATGTACCAATCAGTTTAGAACACAAAGTTTTGGATGGATATGAATTAGAAAAATACGTGGATGAGAATACCATTGGTGTGGTTGCCATCATGGGTGTGACTTACACTGGGATGTATGAACCGGTAGACAAGATTGCTAAAGTTTTGGATGGGATCCAAGAAAAAACTGGACTGGATATCCAAATCCATGTGGATGCTGCTTCCGGTGGAATGATCGCACCTTTTTTACAACCGGATAATGTATGGGATTTTCGTTTAGAACGCGTAGCTTCTATCAATACTTCAGGTCATAAGTATGGGTTGGTTTATCCTGGATTAGGCTGGGTAGTGTGGCGTGATTGTCAGTCACTGCCTGACAGTTTGATTTTTAAAGTAAGTTATCTGGGAGGAACGATGCCGACGTTCGCTTTGAATTTCTCACGTCCGGGGGCGCAGATTCTGTTGCAATATTGGGCGTTTTTGCGTTACGGTTTTGAAGGTTATAAAAAAGTACAAGGTGCCACAAGTGATGTGGCGCGTTATTTGGCTAATGAGATTAAAAAGATTGGCCCCTTTGAGTTGTGGAATGATGCTTCGGATATTCCGGTGTTTGCTTGGATGATGAAAAAAGATCAAAAACACAATTGGGGGCTTTATGATCTATCTGATCGGTTACGGATGAAAGGCTGGTTGATACCAGCGTATCCGATGCCAACCAATTTAACAGATTTGACTGTTCAACGAATCGTTGTGCGAAACGGTTTGGGGATGGATCTAGCGGATCAATTGATTAACGATATGAAAACCGAAGTCGCTTATCTTGAAAAATTGGATCAGCCACTACCGGAAAATCATCGCAGCGGCTTCCATCATTAATCAGCCGTGAGTAAAGCTTGAAGGAAGTGGATTTATATGCAGAAAAAAAAGAGTTACCTGTCTGTCTTTCAAATGACCATCATGACCACAATTACCGTGGCTTCATTACGTGGTTTGCCAGCGATGGCCATTGAAGGCAAAGCCTCAATCATCATGTATTTGGTTCCGGCAATTTTATTTTTAGTGCCGACTGCGTTGGTAGGGGCGGAACTAGCTTCCACCTATCAAGGTGGGATTTATGTTTGGGTAAAAGAAGCCTTTGGTAATAAATGGGGGTTTCTGGCGATTTGGTTGCAATGGATTCAAAATGTCGTGTGGTATCCGATTCAATTGGCATTCGTAGCAGCAGCTTTGGCATTTGCCATTGGGCGGCCGGATCTCTCTAATTCGGGATTGTTTACCACAGCAGTAATCATCATCGTTTACTGGTTGGCAACTTTTTTATCTTTACAAGGAGGCAATTTGTTTGCCAAGGTCAGTTCTTACGGTGGAATGATTGGTACAATCATCCCGGCAGTGGTATTGATCTTTTTGGGAGGGATGTGGTTGGCAACAGGTGAACCAATCAGTGATGCGTATACTGAAAGTAGTTTTCTACCAAAAGTTACGGGCATTGGCTCGCTAGTGTTGATCATCAGTAATGTCTTAGCGTATGCTGGTATGGAAGTAAATGCAGTCCACGTGGATCAAATGCGAAATCCGAAGAAAGACTACACCAAATCTGTATTCTTAGCCGTGATTTTGATTATGTTGGTTTTTATCATTCCCACCTTGACGATTTCTATTGCGATTCCTAAAAGGGATTTGGGATTAGATAATGGGATTATGGTGGCTTTTTCCAGTATGTTTGAACGTTTTGGCGTTGGTTGGCTAGGAAATGTTTTTGCTGGTGCTATTTTCATTGGAGCTATAGCTTCGGTAATTACGTGGGTCTCTGGTCCGTCGAAAGGGTTGTTAGCAGCTGGTCGAACCGGTTTGTTACCGCCACTTTTGCAAAAGAAGAACAAACATGATGTTCAAGTAGGGATTTTGATTTTACAAGGGTTGATTGTAACAGCATTAGCTATGATTTATGTGCTTATTCCCGACGTTTCAGAAGTCTTTTAGCTTTAGTAGGAATGGCAGCAGCATTGTATTTGATTATGTATGTTTTGATGTACGCAGCAGCAATTATTTTGCGAAGAAAAAAAATAAAGCGTGGATATTCGGTGCCCGCTCTCCCGTTGGTGGCTGGCATCGGTTTGATTGCATGTGTTTTAGCTTTGTGGTAAGTTTCTTTCCAGCCCAGACTAGTTCCGTGATTCCATCTTCTGTTTATACTCTAGTGGTCTTGGCAGTGGTGGTGATCTTGGGTATACCACCATTGGTATTCTACGCGTTGAGGAAGCCTAACTGGGATCGTCGTACAGAAGTGGAAAAACAAGCAACTGTTCGGTTGGAAAAATTAGAGGAAGAAAAGTAGAAAACGATACAAATTTATTTTAGGAATGTAAAATGGACACTAGAAAAAAGTGTCTCTATTTACGGGTCCATGTGTGTGCCAGACCAATAAAGTTACGTATATTGGGGTACCGGCAGGAATTCGACATTTTTGTACGGTAGAAAAAACGAGCTTTAAAAATGCCGGTAAATAAGCATTTTTAAAGCTCGTTTTTATAAAGAGATTGGATATTAGTTATTTGTTCATTGCTGAACATGTAATCACCATAGAACTGGATATGTGCCCAGCGTATTGGAGAAATATGAGTAATTAACTCTTCGGGACACATTTCTTTTTCTTGTAATCTTTTTATTGCTTCCTGCAGATGGAGACTATTCCACACGACGATAATATTTAAGACTAAATCAGACAGTTTTGCAATTTGGCTTTGGCCTTCGTAAGATGGAGCATACATTTCATCATTCTTTCCTATGTTTACTTTTCTAGATAATGAATTGATTGCTTCAGTCTTGTTTAAGCCTTTTTGCACACGTCGCCGAGTTAATTCGTCGATGTAATAATTAGCTAGAAAAATGGTTTTTTCTATTTTCCCCATTTCTTGAGCCGCCTTAGCTAAACTATTTTTACGTGCATAAGAGCCTAACTTAGAAAGAATCGTTGATGCTTTTACTTTTCTTTCTTGTATAGAATGCGCGGTTCTGTTGCAAAGTTTCCCCTCAGATCCATTATAGGGTAAATTGAGTTTAATAGGAACTAGGAGGAGTAACGAAGATGAACCATTTTAAAGGCAAACAATTTCAGAAAGATGTGATTATTGTCGCTGTAGGCTACTATCTTCGGTACAACCTGAGTTATCGTGACGTCCAAGAAATTCTATACAACCGTGGTATTAACGTGTCTCACACCACTGTCTATCGTTGGGTACAGGAATATGGGAAACTACTTTACAACATTTGGAAGAGGAAAAACAAACAGTCCATTTATTCGTGGAAAATGGGCGAGACCTATATTAAAATCAAAGGAAAATGGCATTATCTTTATCGCGCCATTGATGCAGATGGTCTCACTCTGGATATATGGTTACGGAAAAAGCGAGATACACAAGCAGCTTACGCCTTTCTCAAGAGATTAGTTAAACAGTTCGATGAACCAAGGGTTCTGGTGACCGATAAAGCTCCCTCTATTGCCAGTGTCTTCAAAAAAATACAGGCACACGGGTTTTACCAGCGAACAGAACATCGCACGGTGAAATATCTAAATAACCTCATTGAACATGATCATCGTCCCATCAAGAGACGAAACAAATTTTATCGAAGCTTACGAACAGCCTCAACCACGATCAAAGGCATGGAAGCCATTCGAGGATTATATAAGAAGAACCGAAAAGAAGGCACTCTCTTCGGGTTTTCAGTCTGCACGGAAATGAAGATATTATTAGGAATACCTGCATAAACTATAGCTAGTGTTAGACTAGTATTGTTCATTTTGGAACTTTGCAACAGAACCCTCTATAATCTCTACAGTAGTTTTACCCACTACAGAAATTATAGAGCCGATACGACTTTTGTCCACTGGGAGCTTTTGGGTAGCCTCTAAAAGGTAGGACACCTCCCCTTGAAAATAAGCCTCAATGGTTAAGTCCCCAAGACTGGAGCCATATAATAGGCCATCCTTAATAGCAATATTTGATCCCAAAAAGTCTTTGGCCAGCCACATCAAAGGACATCCCCTCATCCTGCCCGTAGAGCTTGATGGCATAGGCATCCCTTACGCGATAGAAATTCTTAGCGACAAGAACACTATCAAGGGTTTCAGTCTTTTTTGTCTCCACCTTGGGACTTATAGGTTTCTTGGTAAAAGCTGTCAAACCCATTAAGGACAAGATGAGAGCGAATATAATCAAGGTAAGCATTGTAGGAGCCGGTCTTCAGCTTTAACTTGTCTCCATATTTCAAGGTCTTTCAAGCCTCCTTTTTTAACAATATCAGCATAGCGCCCACCGTTTAAGACATTCTTGGCATTTTTCCACTTTCTAACCATCTTGCGTCTAATCGCATTGTCGGCAGGATGACGAACGTCGAGATAGGTATGGCTATTATTGAGATAGGCTGGTAAGTCAGCATTCAAGCCCTTAGACAGCCCATAATTAGCAGAATCCGTATCGGCAATGTCAGCACCGTCTTCAATCTTGTAATGCTTAGGATTAGAGTCGATGCTCCCGTCTTTCCTTTTCTTGTAGACATTCCACTCAGAGACAAATCTCCCCGTATCCATATTGACAATAAACTCAATAAAACGGGAATTGCTGACACCGTAAGGACCCATGACACTGGTCTGAGGTAGCTGAATTTTCATGTTCTGCGGATAGGTAAAGTCTCCCAAGCTTCGATTATGGTAGGAAGCACCTGTTGTGTAATCCAGATGAATCTTCTTGTCCTTGCTGTAGGCCAGAAGCTTATCTAAATCCGTCTTGCCCTTGTAGTTGGTCCTAATATAGTCCATGGACTGCTTATCAATCCAAGACCTAAAAAGGTGGAGCTTGATACCTAAGTCATCCACACCTAGGCCTAGATCCGTCTGATAGGTCTCCATAATAGCCTCACGGAAGTAACTATAAAAAGGACTGGTTGGCTCTAGCTTCTTGGAAAATTTATAACCTGACTTCCCTAACTGGAGGAACTGGTACTTGTCCACATAAACCTGCATGTGAGTCATAACCAAATTGAGCTTGTCATGATTAGGTAGTTGAGAAGCTTGAAAAAAGGCCGTATAGGTATCTGAGCCCACTTCCTTGCTTTCTTGGTCAATGTCCTGTAAAACCTTATCTAACTGGGTCAAGGAAGTCTTTTTCATCTTACTTCTCACCTGAGCCACATAGGCTGGCTTAATGGCCTGATCCCAGTGGTCACGAGCCATAATAGCCTCTGCCTTTTTGTGAAATCAAGGTCAACCGTTTCTGATAAGACGCGTCCTCCAAGGCCAGCTTTAAAGCCTTTGATGGCGTCGCTTGAACCACAGATAAATCACCGTAGATATCTGCTTTGAGGACAAGATTTACCTGCATATCATAGGAATGATTGATATGGAGAACGAGGCGAATCTTCCCTTCTTCCTTCCTAACAGACAAAGCATCGAGTTGATAAGATTGGATAACCCCAGCCTGACTGAGCGCCAGTCTATCTATATTTTCCAAAGAATCCTGATAGATATAGGAAATCTCAGGGTCTTTGACCTTCTTTACCAAAGAGTGATTTCGCTGTCGATTGAAAACCACAAGACCAAGTATGAGGATTACAGCCAGGGCACTTGCCAGATACTGTAAAATTAATTTCTTCATAGTACTTCCATTATAGCATAGGAGGACAAAATATTCTGAAAACGATTGGCAAACGTTGAAAACAAATGAAAAACAGGTCGACTAAGACCTGTTTGGTTTGATTGTTTATAAATCACTCAAGCGACGATGCTTAATATTTAAGTCAAAATAAGCTTTTTCTTGAAGTTTTCGGAATATCTCTCTGTAGGCTTTTTCGTCAAAGTGATCACCACGATAGAGAATCTCAAAGCTCAAACCTTCATATTCCAAGAAGGCATTGGAAGTCTTAAAACCATTACGCTTATAAGAAATCCCAACATGCCTCACGTTGCTTAGGATTGTCATTTGGTTCATCCAAGCGTTCTACTTCCAAGACCATAGAACGCGATGATCCATAAAAGTCCACCAGTTTATCAATAATCTCACTTCCGTAGCCATGACTCCGCATTTGAGGTACGATGGCAAGGTGACGTTAAGTCAAGTTTTTAGAGTAACAAACGTAGAATTTTAATCTATTTATTTCAAGCACTTACCTTTTCAAATTGATTAGGGGAAAATAAAAAGTTAGCTTTCAATTAGTCTAAAACAGCATAGTATCAGACACTTGCAGAATTCTAACTGTATTTTATTTTCAATACAACTGATTATCAAATGCAATATTTTGGATTGTATTTCAATTTGAACTCTGTGTTAATCACGAAATCTATAATCTTCTAACTTAATAACCTCATCATAATTATCTTTATTGAATTTATGAGCAATTTCAATAATTGTACAATCTTGAGAGTAAATAAGCTGTCGAATCTCTTTGGCATTCGTATCATCCAATGAAGCTGTTACCTCATCAACAAGTAGAATGGGCTTCAATCTAAGCAAAGCTCTGGCAAGTTCCAATTTCATCATTTGACCACCTGATAGATTTTGTCCATCAAGGTATAGTTCAAGATTATTGCCAACTTCCTTAAGAAGATTAACTTTCTGTAACACATCTATTATACTACTGTCTGAAAAATCTTGGAAGAGAGTTACATTATCTCTTAAACTACCGTTAAAAATATAAGGCTTTTGATGAATGACTGATACACAATCATAGGATGGCTTAAAAGACATTCCATTCTCACTTTCAAAAGAAATAGTTCCTGAAAATTCAGTATCTTCACCGCTTAAAAGTTTAAACAGAGTAGATTTTCCACTACCGCTTGCTCCCGTCAGTAAAACCTTTTTTCCAAAAGGAATATTAAGAGATAACTGTTGAAAGAGATTTTTTTCTCCAAATGATTTACTCAAATGATCAATATCAATACATAATTTTCTTCCTTCAACCTTTTTTTCCTCTACTTCAGTAAATCCATCACTTAACTGTAAAATAGAAACTACCTTATCTCTAATAGCTGTGGAGGATTGTAGACTAGAAGTACCTTCTAGCAATTGTTGTAATGGAGAAATAAGATTCATCGAGGCCGTCATCATGGCCAGTAATGTCGTCAGAGTTAAAGAGGTTGTTCTCATCAAAAATAAGCCTATCATCAGAGGGATAACTAGCCCTATACCTTTGAGAGGTCCTGTCCAAAACATGACTAAATTATGACTTATAAAATAATGGTATTGCTTCCTTTCAGTGTTTTTGATAGCATCCAACACATGGGCTGAAAACTGATGGCTAGCCTGACTACTACGAATAGTATCTATTCCTTTGGTAAAATCTGTGATAGAAGCCATACTGTTTTCTCTAGCTTTACTTAATTCCTCCCCCCGTCTCTTCAACATCTTATGAAAGATAAACTGGGGTATAATCATTAAAAATCCCCCAACTGTAAACATCAGACCTAGTTGGATATGTTGTATCAAAAGATAGAACACAGAAGCTAGA
>SCPN01000817.1_pt1 | contig 29972 bp, 24 predicted proteins | sample 6106831 | NCBI WGS metagenome assembly SCPN01 (sample SAMN10720447, study PRJNA508395) | human gut metagenome | isolation source: Participant 1, 0 month
CCCTCTTCCTCCATCCAGATCGATCTTCACTTTATTTTCCGATACCATTTTCAATCTTAAACATGCATTGACAATTCCTACCCTTCCTTTCTTTTTCAGCATCTCAATGTCTGCGTTTCTCATGTTTTCCAGAAGTTCCTGCCTTTTGCCTTCTTCCATTCCGTTCCCAGTATCTTCTATTTCCATGCAGATCAGCTCGTTTTGTTCATATACTCTTACAAAAATCCAGCCTGGCCGTATTTTTATTTCAATTCCATACATGCATTTCTACGAATGTTACCAGCGTAAGTTTTGGAACCTTTCTTTTTCTGCATTCTTCATCAATCTCAATCTGATAACTCAGTCTTTCTCCGAAACGATATTTCTGGAGTGCCAGATACGCCTTTACAAATTCCACTTCCTGTTCAATCGTCACAGAGTCCTCGCCCCATTCGACATACTGTCTTTGCATGACAGCCAGTTTTTCAACCATATCCGCTGTTTCATTCTCATTTTTCAAAATGCTGTGCATGCGGATGCTCTCAAGTGCATTAAACAGAAAATGAGGATTAATCTGGCTGTGAAGGGCAAGAAGTTCTGCATTTTTGCGGCTGACAAGCATCTCCTGCTCTACGAGTTTGTTTTTATAAACTGTCTGAATCAGCTCATTTGTCCTGGCCGCCATTCGATTGTAGCTTCGAACCATACTTCCGATTTCATCTTTTCCGCCTTCATGACGCATCGGTACAAGCTGTTCGGAATCCACGCTTTTAAACACTTCATTCAGCTCCGTAATACGTTTTGTGAACGAATGATTCAGGATATGTACAAAAAAGAATGGCAGAATCGCATTAATCAGGATCAGAAGCAGAATACTCGGTAAATTATGAGCAATATTCGCAATCGCGTTCTCCCCCGTACGTCTGACATACACCTCAAGTTCCGTACCATACAGATTGACCGTCTGATGATATCCCTTCTTTATTTTATCATCCAGTTCTTCAAAGTCTGAACCTGTGCTTCCATGTTTCGTATTGGAAAGTACAATCTGATTCTCCTCACAGATCAAAACTTCGTTGTCAAAATTCATTTTCTGAAGCGTACGCATCATGTTCCCATAGTCAAATTCCAACTGCAGCATTTTTTCCTGATCTCCTGAAAAAAAATCGAGTTTTTGAAGAAATACCACCTTGCGTTCCTCTGCCGTTCCGGATCTGTTTTTGTCATAGACAAAGAAAAAACCTTTTGTTTCCCCACTCTGGTTCAGTTTCTGATACGCCTGCGTTTCTTTCAGATCCTCTATATTACCTACTTTTCCTCCCTTCACAATGGTGTCATTGTTCGTATACATCGTAAATACAATCTGATTCATTCCCAGCAGATTTTCTAACAAAGTATCCTTGAAAAACTCCTGGTATTCCATGATATACTGAGCAGAGGTATCATATTTTCTGGATAGAAAATCATCAATATATCTGCTGGTATAGATCGTTTTTGCCATTTCTCCTGCATTATTTACCACGCTGCTGATGTTGTAGCTTACCGCATTTGCAATGTTGGTCATATCATGTTTCTGCTTTTCCATCTCGGAATTTCTCATGATTAAAAAAACCACGCTGTCCGTAATGATCAGCGGAAGCAGTACGCAAAAAATATATAAAATGTATAATTTCTTTTTGACCGTAAAGTCATCCATCCGTTTTTCAATTTTTTGAAGCAACTCTTTCATTCTCAGAACCTCTCACGTGAATCAGGGAGCAGACACTGCCTGCTCCCTTCTGGATTTTCCAATGTCATCTTTCACACAGTTATCTTATCATATCCAGATTTAGATTGGAATTCTGTTTTCAGTTCTCTTCTTTCAATTTTTTCTCTTGTGATCTCTGTTTTACTGTATTATGATAATATCAAATTTACAGCAGTCCTCCGGAGGCAATATTATGATTGAACATTTAGACGGGATTCACGAAACCGTAACGTATAAAGAGAACAGCAGTCTGCGGCTTTTTGTAAACACAGACTGCGAGGACTATCCCATTCACTGGCATACTCCCATGGAAATCATTATGCCTCTGGAAGGGACTTATACGGTTTTCCTCGGGGATAAACCTGTTCTTCTTCAGGAGGGCGACATTATTTTCATCTGCCCTGGGATCCTTCACTCTCTTGTGGCACCGGAAAACGGAAAACGAATTATTCTGCAGATTGAATGGTCGGTTGTGTCAAAAATCCGCGATCTCAATTCCATCCTCGCGCTGATTTCCCCGGTTCTCACTCTTACTCCTCAGACCGCTCCTGACATCTATTCCGATATTTATCATCTTATCTGCCAGATTCTTTCGGAATATGAAGAGGATTCCTTTCTTTCGGAAGCTGTTATCTATGCGCGCATGCTTGATATTCTTTCTCTGATCGGCAGATACCAGGCCTTTGCATCCTGCCGTTTTGATGCCGGACCGCAAAAGCAGAAAGAATATCTGGATCGTTTTCTTTCCATCTGCAATTATATTGATGAACACTGCACGGAAGATCTTTCCCTTGACCAGGTTGCAAAAACAGCAGGCTTCAGCAAATACCACTTTACCAGACTGTTTAAGCAGTTTACAAATACCACCTATTACAAATACCTTAATCGCAAAAGAATTGATCATGCCATGCTGCTCTTATCCGATCCCGATATTCCTGTCACGGAAGCAGCACTTCAGTCTGGTTTCTCCAGTCTTTCCACCTTTCTTCGCGTCTTCCGTTCTGTCAAACAATGTACGCCTACGGAATTCCGCGATATGTATATTTATCCGGAAAAATTGCAGAAAAATCCCTAATTCCTGCTGCTACAGGTAAACCATGCAAAGTCTGCATGGTTTTTGCTTTCCATTCCATTAGAAGAAGCATACATGCCGATGGTACATCCGACAAAACCACCTGCCTCTTCTGTTGTGTACGGAAGAAGACTGATTTCCTCTGCCGCACATTCCCAGCCATTTTCTGACGCAATCCATACTTTTGCCGTCTGATCATGGCATTGCAGGCGTATTTTCAGCAGTTGTTCCGTCTCTCCTGGCAGTAAAACTTCTGCTGCTTTCGTTTCTGTTCCTTTGATACACGTTACAACACGAAAAACTTTCTGTTCCTGCTTTTTTGCGATTTCCATCCTCAGATGATTCTCATGATTCTGGTAAAGAACCAGACCTGCCGTTTCCTTCTCGTTTTCCGGCACAAAGAAAACTCCTGTTTCCGCTTCAAAGCGATAGCTTTTCTGCCGTAATCCAAGATAGGAGCAATAGGCTGCTTCTGCAATACTTTCTTTTCGGGGATACAACCGCAGCATTCCCTCTTTTTCTTTCAGCGAATAAATGGTTTCATCACACCCGCCAATTCCAATCAGTCTCTGATCCAACTCTTTATCCCAGAAATGAATCTGATCACATTTTGTAACTTCCTGTGCAAAGCGATATTCTTCCATTGGGATTTCCACCTGTTCTTCCAGATGTCCCACTCCAGGCGCAATGACCGGCCATCCATTTTCCCATATCACTTTAGCAAGAAATGTCTCTCTGCCCATACTGCTGTGTTTTCTGCACGGCCGTGAAGCAAGCATTACTACATACCAGTTTCCATGTCCATCATCTACAAGATCTCCATGGCCTGCATAAATCACCGGATAATCCATTCCCAGATTGCGATGTGTAAAAATGGGGTTCCTCGGGCATCCTTCAAACCACTGAAACAGTTTTCTGCTTCTGGCAACTGAGATACTGTGTTCCGGACCTGTACCGCCCTCTGCATGCATCAGGTAATAATATTCTCCGATTTTGTAAATATGCGGCCCTTCCGGCCAGATGCAGTCTTTTACCGCACCTTTCCAGATTGCCATGCTTTCTCCTGTCAGTTTCATGGTGTTCAGATCAAGTTCCTGTACCCAGATTTCCCAGTCCCCATTATATCGCACACCTTCCGGGTTTGGTCTTGTTCCGCAGTAATAGCACTTTCCATCTTCATCAAAAAACAGGCTTGGATCAATTCCTGCTGCTTCTTCACCAAGGTAATATGGATCTGACCACGGGCCTTCCGGATTTTTCGCTGTAACGATAAAATTTCCACCGTAGCTTACATTTGTTGTTATCATATAAAATAATCCTTCATGATAACGAATCGTCGGTGCAAAAATACCTCTTGAGATTTCACTTCCCTCTACTGGAAGCTGCTCCTTCCGGTTCAGAATATTTCCGATCTGTTCCCAGTGTGCCAGATCTCTGCTGTGAAAAATCGGAACTCCCGGGGCATAAACAAAACTTGAATTTACAATATAGTAATCATCCCCCGCCCTGCAAATCGACGGATCCGGATAAAAACCGGATAAAATTGGATTATTTGCCGTTACCATAACTTTCTCCTTTACTGTACATACCCGAATCCAAGAATCGTAAACTGTTTATTCCTGTCTTCTTCTGGTATTGTAATTCTCACGATATGTTTCTTACTCTCTTCCTCCTGGAAAAGAATGACCGCATTGCAATGCAGCCAGTTATTGATATGCGGATCCGCTGTCATACAGTATCCTCCATCTACGGAAATCTCTGCTTTTCCCGTATAAATTTCACCGGAATCTTTAAAAACAAGAAGCAGACTTCTGCAGGTTATCGTCATTTCGAAATAGTTTTATCGGAATTGGTGCCATCATACATCCAGTTATACGGGAACTGCGGCACAGGTGTAAGTTCTGCATCCATTTCGACACTCTGCAGTTCCCTGTCCACGGCTGTAAATCCACCTTCATCAATTTCGGCTCCTCTGTATCCATCTTTTCGATCCAGCAGACGAACTGTTTCAAAACTCTTTCCGATTGCGGGTGGCTCGCTCATGCATTCTTTCAGTCGTTCTTCCGCCTTCATCTGTCTTTCCAGTGTTTCAACCCCACATTGATTCCTGAGATCGCATTGTTCAAACAAATACTGCAGACAGTCCGCCATAATCGTGTGCCCCATATTGTTTGGATGAAACATATCATAAAAAAACTGATTTTTTGTCAGAACCCGTCCCCGTCCTTTTGGCATCTGAAACTGCGGGCTTACGGCATCCCGTATACTGACCATCGGAAGATCATAGCGGTATCCCACCGGTTTCAGGCGTTCCTGAAGATTCCAGTCATTTGCAAAAACAGAAAACAGAAGCACTACAGCAGGCTTCCAGGGAAGATTCAGCACTTTACGTACAAGGCTTTCATAGCAGTCCCCCTTTGTTTCATCCCCTTCATCATTAACAGCAAATTCGATCACTACAAGATCCGGCTGTTCCTCTCTGCGCAGAACATCTCTGTCAAAACGGATCATTCCCAGTTCCGAAGGGGTGCCTCCCACTCCTGCTTTTATCAATCTGACATTATCCTGTGCTGCAAAGCGCTTCTGAAATAATTTGCAGGACTGATAGGCGTAACATTTTGTATGGATCGGAATTGCTCCCGCCCCCTGCGTGATAGATCCGCCGATATATGCAAGCGTAACTTCTTTTCCGTCTCTGGCTTTTTCAATTACTCTCTGTATCCGGCAGGTATTTCCGAAATTCATCAGAGATCTTTGTATCATTTCCCTGTATTCTTCCGAACGGACATCTATTTTTTCTTCTGCGGTTTCTTTCGGTGCATCATATCCATCATTTAAATAAAGTCTTACACTTGCTTTTCCCAGCAATTCCGGTATCTGAAAGATAAATTTTATCTGCCCCGGAATATCATCATCTTCTGTCCATGTATAATCGGACAGATCTATTTTTCTCTCCATTCCATCTCCGGGCAGTTTGGTTTTCAGATTCGTTCCCCCTCCATAGAGATCCTTTTTTCCATACATCTGAAACACAAATTCAACAGACTCTCTGGGATCATCCAGTTCCACAGAGATTCCGATGCTGTGTACCAGTTTTCGAAATCCTTCTACGTTCTCCAGTAAGGCCAGTTCCTCCTGATCTGTGATATTTCCGGCAATCTGTGCACTGTTGATCAGTCTTCCGTCACTCTCATACACGAACTGGATTCCGGTTCCATCTTCCTGTTTTGATCCAAAAATTTCTTTGTCCTTTAAAATATAAAAATAGGGTCTCATTTTTTCCGGATCTCTTGGCGCCTTCGGTCCTTCCATCCTTATTATTCCTCCTGCTTTTCCTATGTTAACTCAAGATAACTCCATTGTAACAGAACTCCAGGTGCTGTACACCGGGAGAAACTATAGGAAACCTTCCTGCAAAATATATGATTTTATTACCGATAGATCCGGTAATTTCCTGACAAAGCAAGCATTGCAAAAAGATACAGAAAATTATCATAATACCGTCTCTCGCCTGTCCGAAGCGGTGTATTCCAGAAACGTCTTACACATTTCTCTGCATACGGTCCGTCTGCGGCAAGTGAGGCCTGTGCATTTACCGCAATAATTGCCGTCGGATGAAGTGCTTTTTCTTCCAGCCTGGTGCCGTCAGTCAGAAATACCCCATCCCAGTGTTCCGCCTGTTCTTCACAGTAAAATTGCTGCAGCTTATTGGCATTTTCCGTCTGCCAGGGATCCGCGTCAAACCAGAGATGATCCATTCCGATATTGGCAATCGTACGATACGCATCGCTGTAGTACCAGTCATGACGGCCGAAAATCTCCTGATGCTGTGCATGCGGTGTTCCGTCATAATCTGCATATTCCGCAGATAATCCGGTTCGGAAGTGACATGCCGTGTGAAGATATTTTCGGCTTGCGTCCGCTGCCTTTTTCCAGAATTCATGATCGCAGGGATCTGCCCACAACGCAAACAGCTCATAAAAGTGCGGCAGATGATAGGATGGATCACTGAACTCAAAAGAGGTAACAAATTTGATCAGATGATTTTCCGGATTCCACATCGGCTCTCCTGGATGCCCTGGCTCTCCCTTATGGACACATTCCCGTAAAATTGCTCTTGCCTCGCTGCTGTAATCGAAAATGCCTTCTCCATCTCCCCATCTCTTTGAAGCAAAAAAGAGCGCCATTGCAAAATATTCTTCTCCATCCGGTGCCGGTCCGTCCGCGTTTCTTGTACCATCGACAGCACACGACCAGGCAAAATAATTTTTTCCCGGACCATCCTCGATATACATATACGTCCGTACCCATTTCCATAAACGGTCAAATTCTTTTTTCCGGTTCATCTGGACGCACACCATCATTCCATATGACATGCCCTCCGTTCTGACATCATGATTTCCGGTGTCCTCCATGTATCCCATGTCCGCACCTGCTTCATGATAGAAACGCTCTTCTTCACTCCCATAAAAGATTGTTTCAAATGTTTCTTTCACTCTTTTTTCAATTTCCTCTTCGGAATATCCACACTCTTTAAAAATATTGCGGTATACTCCTGTTTCATATGCTCCTGCCATATTTTATTTTTCCTCCTGTCTGCCGTGATACGTTTCTGCCGGTCCAAGATAACTTTCTTCCGGCTTTTCCCCCATCGGATAAATCACGATTTTTTCGAGAACGAAGCCGGGTGTCACATGATAGACCCGAAGTGTATTGAACCCTGCTCTGCATTTTATCGAAACTGTTTGTCTTCGAATCTGACTCAGAACACCTTCTGCCCATTTCTCTGCCTGATCACCGACCTGATAATCTTTCTCCACTGCGTTTACGGTTTCTGTCATCTCTTCATTTATCCTGACCGCATAAAGAAGTTGATTCTCTCTGGTAACCGGATTGGATGGCTGCATATAGAATTCTGCTTCATATGTTCCGCTTTCTTCCAAAACAAATTGATACTCCAGATACGGCGCATCCTGTCCCGGAACTGTGCAGGCATCGGATGGAAATGCCTTCATCGCTGAATTCGTCTTTCCATATCCCTGCAGATTTTCAAATTTTACCTGTCTGTCTTTGTAATTTCCAGGAACAGAATTTACATAATGTGCCGCTTCGATGCTGAGATACCCCATTGTATCCACAAATACATTTTTCTTATCCTGTAGATTTCCTGTATAAACCGGCACTGTAATCTCACATTTTCCTTCCGGTGTTGCAATCTCGAGCGAATCCTGAATAGTATCCTGGTTCGTTTCCGGTAATCTCTGTTTTATCAAGGTAAGATTCAGCCGCACTTTCTTCTGGCTCACGCCATCCAGCCATCCTTCCATCGGCTCCACAGACAGCCAGCCCGGTTTTTTCAGAACTTTGTACTCTGCCTTTAAATCACTCCGGCTATATAGGGTGACGGATGCTCTGGTACAGTCCGGATTTAAGAAATCCTTTAATTTCATCGTGTTATCCAGCCACGGGCTTCCTTCCGCATGCTGCGCCGTGCCGTCTGCTGCCACAAGGATGGATCTTTTCTTTAATGGTATGACCCGCATAACGACTGGATTCCTGCATTCATCTTCATTCCAGTGTGTAAATCCAATATGCTGTGACATTCCCATTCCATACCATCTTCCCTGATCCATCTGATGATACATTTCCACAGCTTTTCGATCCTGTTCCATGCATCTTTCCACTTCATCCACATAATCATTGGCACAGACCGCACCAAGATTAGCATAATAATGATTCCAGCCTGCAAGAATCTGCATCTTCACAAGATTCATTGTCCCAAATGCCGGATAATATACAAGCGCGATAAATGCGGACAGATTCTGCGGATTCGTTTTTTCAATTGTTTCATATACGTCCTGCAGTTTTTTCAAAAGCTGCTCTGCTTCTTCGAAGATCCTGCTGCTTTCCTTTTCCTGCACCGGATGATACGTCTCCGGGTTCAGTGCTTCCGGCCTTCTTCTGTGGATGATTTTTGTGTACTGCTCTAAAATGTCTGCAATAGTGTCCTGTGTCTCTTCTTCCACAGAACCGAATTGCTGTCTCACCCACTTTCTGGTGTACTCCTGCGTGCAGTTAAGCGCCCTGCTTCCCCAGCGATCAAAGTCATACGCCATGTCCAGAAAAAAGCTCAGTGGAAATTCCTGTGTGGCGATGTCTCCGACATTTACCATCCAGAGTTCCCGCACACCAAAATCGTATGCCATACTCATCTGCTCCCAGATTTTCGGCAGATAAGAACTGTTGATCCACTCATAGGAAACCGGCCATCCGTGGTAGTCCAGATGATAATACATACCATAGCCGCCTGCGTGTTTTCGCATCTCTTCTGTTGGAAGTGTCCGGAGATTTCCATAGTTATCATCACAGAGCATCAGAATCACATCCTCTAACTCCTCTGCTCCCATCAGTCCCTTTGTTTTTTCATCTCCATAGAAAAATTCTTCTACTTCTTTGTATAAGGCTATCATACGCGGAACCCTGGTCAGATCAGGATTGACATGTTCCTGAATCAGTTTTTTCTGCGTTTTCAGTACATCCCGCAGCAATTGAATATTATCTTCCAGTGTTGCATTCTTTCCCATGATCGCAGTATCCGCTTCTCCACGCATGCCGACGGTGATCACATTTTCAAACTTTCCGCTTCTTTTCAGTCCATCTTCCCAGAATTTTGTAATCCCCTCTCTGTTTGTTCTGAAATTCCAGGCATCTCCGTAAACAGAATTCTTTCCCCTAAGATATTTGTATTCTTCCCCCTGCCTTAAGCACGGCTCATGATGTGACATTCCCATAATAATTCCGTATTCATCTGCAAGCTCTGCGTTTAAGAGACCCGGTCCATCATCTGCAAATCTTGCGCTCCACATAGCCGGCCAGAGATAATTTCCTTTTAATCTGAGTAAAAGTTCAAATACATGATCATAAGCTTTTGCATTAAAGCCGCCAAAATTATGATTGCACCAGTTTCCAAATGCCGGCCATTCATCATTAATAAAAAATCCCCGGTATCTGACGGATGGCTCTTTGCTGATACAGGCCATGTCTTCCCTCAGTTCTATCTTTTCCTGCTTTGGCGGCATCAGTCCGCACCAGTCGACAAACGGTGAGACTCCCAGCATTTCCGATAAATGAAAAAGGCCATAAATCGTTCCTCTTTTGTCGCTCCCGGCAATTACAAGAAGGTTCGATTTTGTCCTGTTTTTTATTTCAGGAAAAATCCATGCATAGCATTCTCTCTTTTGTTCCAGCTCTTTTAATTCCGCACTCCCGGCTTCTTCCAGCTTTTTCAGGAAGCTGCTTTTTCCTTTCGTCGCGGCAATGATCGTCCAGTCCTCCCCGCTGCTTTCCAGTGTTTCCGGTATCTCTTTTTCTACCAGAATCTGCGGTTTCTTTCCCGATACAAGTTCCACATCGTGTGCTACCTTTTCCGTAACTCTGATTACGCCCGGAAAGGCACTTTGCTCCAGACAAATTCTCATAGGATTCCCTCCCGTATTTTATAAAAAGCCCCCATCTGTTTACTGGTTATCACCATTGTAAACAAATAGGGGCCTTCGGACTATTTAGTTCTTGTCATTCAATATGCAAAAATTGCTATTCTTTTTGTTCATTCGTTGATTGAGCTCTTTCTGTAAATCCTCAAAATAGCTCTGTGGATCGCATGCGTTGTATGCTTCCATATAGGAATTCCATGTTTCTTCAAAATTCTGTGCCAGAATCACCTGCGGAAGCCACCGGTGTTTTACTTCATCCATCCGTTCCAGTGTCTGTCCTGCCTGTGTATTTGATGTCAGTGAATTGGTATACGAATACATGGGATACCACACTCCCGGCGCATCATTTCTCCCAAGCATATCTACATAGTTTGTTACTCCATACGCCTCAAAACATTCCTGTATATCCCAGGGCTGGCTTTTCCAGAATTCTGCCGGTTGATTTTCCGGCGAAAATGCATTGATTCCATCTGACAGCATTCCTTCACTCCTTGGAAAATAGGAATATGTACAAAAATGCGTCTTTTTCAGTTTCTGATCATTTACCCTTACGCCCTGCTCCTCATTCAGATAAAATATTCCGTTTTCGTCTATCGAATAATCCAGATTTTCTTCTCCCCAGAAACGTAATTTCGTAATCTCCGGATCAAGGAGGTTATTTACAAACTGCATTGCCCCTTCCGGGTCTTCACAGGAAATGGTAATAGAAAGTCCTGACGCGGTATCCAGCTCTGCTGATCTTGCCGTATGCCACTGATTCTTTACTTTTTTGTCTATTGTTATCGGAAGTGGCACATAATCACATCCATAACTGCGCAGATTTCCGGAATCATACGCTGTCTGTATGGCATAATAAAACTGCCATCTTTGATCTACCATGCCAAGAACAGCACCTGTGGATAGTTTGTCCAGATATTCTTCATAAGTATCCAGAAATGTTTCCGGGCTGATCATTCCTTTTTTGTATTCTTCATTTAATTTCTGATAGTATCTTTTGGCTGTCGGTGTTGTATTATAGTCAATGACCTGCAGTGTATCTGGATCTACGATGCAGCTCCCATCATTCGGATATCCATCCAGAAATTGAGGAACATTCTCCAGACAAAAGTATCTCCAGTCATCGCATAAAATAGAAACGGAATATTCGGTGTTCCATTTTCCAGGCAGGGATTTGCTTCCTGATACCGTTCCAGAAGATCAAAATATTCATCCACCGTCGTGATTTCCGGATAGTCTGCCCATTTCAAAACTCTTGTCTGAATCCAGAAAGCTTCTCCGCTGTGGATTACTTCCGTGTCCTGTCCCTGTGAAACTCCGAATTGTGGAATCCAGTAGATATGTCCGTCTGCCTGCCGAAACAGGTCCCACTGTTCCTCTGTCAGATAATTTTTTATATTGGGATAATTGTCCCAGTATTCGTCAATGGGAATCAGTGCTCCTGCATCATATAATTTACTTTCGCCGGAAATAAAATCCGGATACTCGCCGGCTGCAATATAAGCATTCAGTGCATTATCCTTTGTCTGTCCTTTCAGCCATGTTTCTTCACAATCGGCTCCGATCTGTTCAGCGATCTTCTTTTTCATATCATTATCCGAAGTGATCTCTTCCCCTGTTGTTGAAAAAAGGCCGTATAATGACGGATCTGATTTCTGCTGTTCTGGCTCTGGTACAGGAGAGCAGCTATTCCAGCTATCATCAGACTCCCTGCCAGTAATAATATTGTTGTTTTTTTCTTCATTCTTTTCCCCTGTCTCATTTCCTCTTTCTATTTGTTATAATAAGCACCTGATATTCTGCAATAATACTTGCTAAAAATAACACCTAGGCCTCTGGCTTAGATATTGTCATTATTGTTTTTATTTTATTGCTTTCTACTTCTTGCACACCAAGGGCAGCCCCATGTTAGCCACTTCAATTAAATAAGCAAGCTAAAACCTATAATAAAAAGAGCCCGACGCATCAGGCTCTTTCAAGGTGTTGTCCGAAGACGGCCACCGCAATTCATAACTATAATGTACCACACAGGGTGAAATCCTGCAAGAAATTTTAAGAGTTATATGTTTTTCCTTTCAGCAGTTCTGCCGCAAGTGCCTCATTGATATCATCGGACAGATTGTTTTCCTCCGGTTTGCCGAAATATGTTTCCATTGCACGGCTTAAGGTATCAAACGCACCGGAAATGACCTACTGGAATGGTACAGACATCGAATATTCTGGATCCAGGAACGCAACGTCTGCCTGTGCAAAAATGATCTTACAGCAGTTGGAAACCAAACCGCCCTGTTTTATTCGTGGATCTTTCTGATATTGCACATTTTAACAAATTCCGGATCAAAATGCTTGACCGCAGTTCCCTGATAGCCAAGATCCAGTGAACTGATTTTCTGCATCTCCTCTTCAGTCAGTGTAAAATCCCATATCTGGAAATTCTCTTCGATTCTCGCTTTGTGAACCGATTTCGGAATGGTGCAACGCCGCTGCATTCCAGCGCAGAACAACCTGTCCTACGGTCTTTCCGTGTGCGGCAGCGATTTCTTTTACCATCTCGTTGTCAAACGGATTGTGGCGTCCTCCGCCGAGCGGTGCCCATGCCTCCGGCACGATCTGGTACTCTTCCATGACTTTTAATGCAGACTCCTGTGCGAAGTACGGATGCATTTCAATCTGGTTTACCATCGGACGGATCGCTACCGTTTCCAGTTTACGGTATCCTGCCATGAAATCACCTGCAGGCTGATGGATAAACATCAGATCGATGTAGTCGGTTCCAAGCAGTTCCAGACTCTTTTCTACGGTTCCTTCTGTCAGATACTGGCTTGCCCAGATTTTGGTGGAGATGAAAATGTCCTCTCTTGCCACACCGGATCTTTTGATTCCGCGTCCGACCGCGCGCTCATTCATGTAAGCCTGTGCAGTGTCGATCATGCGGTATCCGCAGGCTAATGCGTCCACAACCGCCTGCTCTGCCTGATCTGGTGTCATCATAAAGGTTCCGATTCCCACTGCCGGAATCTGCACCTGATTGCTTAATGTAAAGTTCATCATCATAACCTCCCTGTTTTATTTTGATGTGTGATATTTTGTTATTTCCCTGTCTTTGTAGCTTTAGCTTATCACCCGGGAGTTGCTACCGGTCAAGGACTTTTTTAAAAAAATTTCTAAAATCTAATCGTTCATTCCTATTTCGTATCGACTGAAATATTTACAAAAACGTCATATCATGAATTCCGTTGTCCATGATATGACGTTTTTCCTCTCAGCATTCGGTTTTCTATCTTTTTATCTTTTCAATCCTGCACTCATGTTCTTTCGTCTTTTTATTGTAGTTAATTCCCACCAGAAGAATATTTCCTGTATATTCCAGAATAGAATCCGGATATTTTTTATCCCAGATCTGCTCTATGGCAGTATCTGTGCTTTTGTTCCACTTAAGTTCTACCAGCAGCGCCGGATAACTTGTTCTGTATTCCGGTTTCGGAAGATAAACAAAATCTGCAAAACCGCGTCCGGTCGGTAGCTCTCTTACGGGTTGGAAATAATACTGCATAGAGCTTAAATATGCTATCGTAAGCACGCTGCTCAGGGAATTTTCATCATTATATTGGATCACCGAACTGTACTCCTGATGAATTCGCTCTATCCCATCTGCTACCGCTTTTTCATCCATATCCAGGGTTGCATCCAGCAAATCTGCGGATTCCTTCTGAAAAGTAATCATTTCATTCCATTTATTGCGTTTCACCGCATTGTTTAATTCATGTCTGATTTCCTCATTTGGAATAAAAACCTGCTCCCTGTCCTGATCGTAAGCCAGATATCCCAAGTGGATCAGATACGTCAGTACATCATCCCGGTTGGCGAAGCTTACGGTATCATTCTGGAAAGATGTCACATCCACATCCACGGCGGCCCCCGACATCATTTCTATAATTGCCGCCCGCAGTCCGTCGAAATTCATGTTAATCAGTGGCACGATTGCTTCATAGCTGCCGGTATTGGACCAGTAGCTTTTATATTTTCCATTCAGCATCAGGCTGACAACGGCTTTTGGATTATATACCTGATACCCTTCCAGAGAATATCCATCATACCATAATTTCACCTGCTCATAGATCTGTCCGTACCTGTCGCATAAATCATGCACTTCCTCTTCTGTAAAGCCAACATACGGTGCCATTCTTCCTGCATCCAGCATGGTAAATTCTTCAAAATTGTTGAGAGCGGACTGTGTCTTTAATTTCTTGATCGGCAGAATTCCTGTCAGATACGCCAATGCAATATATTTTGACGGTTCTGACCCTTTAAACATGCCACGCAGAAAATCAATATACTTTTCCTGTACTTTATGATTCTGTGCCTCATCACGGATCAGTACATCCCATTCATCGATGATGACAACAAATTTGTTTCCGCTGGCAGCCTTGATATAAGACATCGCACCATAAGCAGTTTTTACCGTATCCGGAATCAACTCTCCGTATTTTTCCTTCAGTTCCTGCAGTATTCCATGATTGATATATTCCACAACCTGATCCGCATTCCCGGCGTCCATCATGCACCATTGTACATCAAAATGAATGACATCGTACTGATTCAGATGTTTTTCAAAAGACGAAGCCTTGCAAATCGCATAATCTGCAAACAGTGCTCTGGAATCACAGCCCTTGCTGTAGTATGCTGACAGCATCTCCGCTGTAATCGACTTTCCAAAACGTCTGGGACGGCTGCTGCAGATAAATTTTGATGTCGTACTGATTACTTTATTGGTGTATTCCAGAAGCGGTGTTTTATCTACATAAATTTCCGAATGAATGACTTCCGAAAATGCTTCATTTCCCGGATTTAAAAATCTTCCCATGGCGTCCTCCTGTTCACATTTTTTCTGACTGATACATTCATTATACACGGAAAAAACGCGGATTGGTAGACTTTATCTTTTAAAAAATGCTGCACCACGGATTCTTTTTCCATGGTACAGCATTTCCAAAATTTCTATTCTTGATTAAATATCCAGCGCCGCATGATACCCCTGATATACGGCATTGGTGATGGTAGATACACGTCTTGCGTCTCCGATCACGCGTACAAACGGCGCGGTATTACGGAGCTGCTCTACAACGTCGGTTCTTGCTCTCTGGCCGAGGGCGCAGATGACGGTGGTTCCTTCTACGAGGTGGCGCTCCCCATTCGCATCGGTGCACCATACGCCTTCCGGGGTGATCTCCTCGGCGCGGTAACCGGTGTGGACGGCTTTGACCTGTTTTTCGATTTCTTTTAAGAGCAGCGGGCGGTGGCGGACGTTTGCATCCGGGGCGAGGGCGTCGCGCATTTCGACGAGCTGAACTTCTTTTCCTTCCATGCCAAGAGAGATCGCACACTCGCATCCGGCGAGGCCGCCGCCCATGACAACGACTTTGTCGGAAATCTTGTCGAGATTGCGGTACAGCTCATTGACAACGACAACCTGCTCTCCATCCATGCCTTTGATCGGCGGAACAAGCGGACGGGAGCCTGCGGCGATGATGAGGGCATCCGGTGCTTCTTTCTCGACGTACTCCGGTGTTACCTCGGTGTTGAAGCGGATTTCCACACCTGCATTTCTTGCGAAACGCTCGTAGGTCTCGGTCAGCGCGAACATTTCCCGTTTAAACGGCAGGGCAATTTCGCTCTTTAAGATACCGCCGAGCGCTACTTCTTTCTCGCAGAGCACCACGCTGTGGCCTCTTCTTGCTGCAGTCCATGCCGCATACAGTCCTCCAGGGCCTCCTCCTGCGATGAGGACTTTTTTCTTCACCAGAGCCGGCTGTACTTCATCGCCCTCCATCTCTCTTCCGATCAGCGGATTGACGGTGCATCGTCTCGTGCCGGTTGCCGCACGCTCTGCCATACAGGTGAAGCACCGCAGGCAGTGCACGATATCTTCGGAACGGTTTTCCATGACTTTGCGCGGCAGGAATGGATCTGCGAGAAGGGCTCTTGCCATGTAAACAACATCGGCTTTTCCGGATGCGATGATCTCTTCCATCTGCGCCGGATCATTCAGACCGCCGATCGTTGCGACCGGAATGGAAACGTGTTTTTTGATCTCGGCTGCGAGGTAAACGTTGCATCCGTGGTCTTTGAACATCGACGGATGCGTATCGCCGAAGCCTCTCTGATACGTTCCGGCGGAAACGTGAAGCAGATCGATGCGGGACTCCAATGTCTGTGCGATGCGGACACCTTCTTCCAGATCATAGCCGCCCTCGAACAGCTCGGAACCGCTGAAACGGAACTCGATCGGGAACATCGGGCCGACAGCGGCGCGGACGGCATCGAGTACCTGACAGGCAAAGCGGCAGCGGTTTTCCAGGCTTCCGCCGTACTCATCGGTTCTGTGGTTGAAATACGGGGAGAGGAACTGGTTGATCAGCCAGCCGTGGCCGCCGTGGATCATGATCATCTCGAAACCGGCGCGTTTGGCAAGGCCTGCTACCGTTCCGTATGCCTGTACGATCTCATCAATCTGCTCTTTCGACAGTGCGCGGACCGGTACGCCGTCCGGGCGTGTCGTGTCGGACGGGCCCCACTGGCACATTTCGTGCTGTCTCGTTTTATCGGTCATGTAAGTTCCGGCATACATACCGGAATGGGACAGCTCCAGGCTCGGCACAGCGCCGTGGCGGGAAATTGCATCGGCAGCGTACGTTGCAGATGCCAGGGAATTTAAGACTGCGGTATCCAGATGATACGCATGGGAACCATCGGTTACCGGGTGTACCATGCACTCGCTGACGGTGACAGCTGCTGCTCCGCCCTTTGCGCGAAGCTCATAGAATGCTGCGGACTTCGGTCCGATACATCCGTCGTTCGTGATATCAGTTCCGCCCATCGGTGCGGAAAACATGCGGTGCGGGAAGGTCTTTCCTGCAATGGTAATCGGGCTGCAAAGGTGTGGGTAATCGTATTTCATTTTTGCTTCCTCCTCTTTTTTAAATCTGTAAAATACCCCATACCCCATTTTTTTTATTCAAACAGCATCCCCGGAAGGAAATGCAGTTTTTTGCCAATCGTTCTGGCAATGAATCCGACCAGAAGGGCTGCTACGATGGTTCCCTCGCGGACACCGTTCAGCTCACGCGCCAGGAAGAACGAAGCGGCAGCGGCAATGACGGCCATCGAAACATCGAATGCGATTTTCGTCACACCGAACTCCGTTTCCCATCTGGCAACAACCGCGCGGACAAAGGATTCGCCCGGCAGCATGACAACATCAGCGAGCACTTCCATGTAAACACCGACGCCGAGGATCAGACATCCGATCAGAAGATAAGCAACTTTTGCCGCATACATCTGCGGATTCAGTGCGTTTAACAGAATCATACTGAAATCAATGAAAAATCCAAAGGCAATGGATACCGGGATCTGAAGAAGGGATTCCGGTTTGAAATTCTTTCCGAGAATCACAATCTGGAGAACGATCAGCAGGATGCTGAAGATGATCGTAAAGTTTCCGAGAGATAATGCAAAGTTAAGACTTAATACGTAAGGGATCGAAGAGATCGGAGACGTTCCGAGATTTGCTTTGGTGATGAGTGCAACCCCGAGGGAGTTTACAAACAGTCCCGCAAGAAAAATCAGGTAACGTTTCAGAAGGTCTTTTTTGTTGTTTGTCATAGGTGCAGTTCAAATCCTTTCCTCATAATTGTAATTCTTTGTTATCTTATCACCAACCGCAAAACATGTCAACTTTTACATGTTTTATTTTACTTATTTTTTCTGTGGATTTTCCGGTGAAGCTGTGCTATACTCAAAAACACAAAAGCAAAACGGTTTTGAAAAATTATTTGGATAAAGGAGTTTCATGCGAATGGGAACTTTGAAATATGCGATTCTCGGACTTTTGAACCGAAATGAAATGACAGGCTATGAACTGTCGAAAGAATTTGAGACAACCTTATTTGAATTCTGGAATGCAAAGCACAGCCAGATTTATCCGGAACTGAAATCACTGAACGCCGAGGGGCTGATCCAGTATCGGGTGGAAATCACGGGAAATGTGCTGGAGAAGAAGGTCTATACGATCACCGATGAAGGACGGCGCGATTTTTCGGAATGGGAAGAAACGCTCTGCCCGATCCAGACGGCATCCAAGGATGAATCCCGCCTGCGGCTCTTCTTCCTCGACGGCGCTTCGCCGGATTTTCAGCAGCGTTTTCTTGCCGACCAGCTTTCCCAGCATCAGAAGCATCTGGAACATCTGCTGGAAAACCAGAAAAAGTTTGATGAAATCCCTCCCACAGATGACCGCGCGTTTTCGGATTATCTCGTCCTGCGCGGCGCGGTGTACCGGGAAGAAGCTGCACTGCAGTGGATTCAGGAATGCATCAAACTTGGTGAGCAGCGGTCTGCGGAATTAAAAAAATAATTAAAAAATGCAGAGAACCTGTTTTTTCGGTTCTCTGCATTTTTTATAAACGTATTTATACTTATTTCTCCATTGCCTTTTTGATCGCTCCAAGCAGCTCCTCATACGTCTCATACGCCGGGATCTGCGGATAGTCGGCTTTGATCTTATCGGTCGAGCGGAACAGGAATCCTGCCTTGCTTGCCTGAATCATGCCGAGGTCATTATAGGAATCGCCGCTTGCGATCGTTTCGAATCCGATAGACTGCAGTGCTTTGACCGTGGTGAGCTTCGACTGCTCGACTCTCATCTTAAAGCCGGTGATCTCTCCGTCGTCTGCGACTTCCAGGGAGTTGCAGAACAGGGTCGGATAGCCGAGTTTTTTCATCAGCGGTGCGGCAAACTCCGTGAAGGTGTCGCTGATCAGGATCACCTGGGAGAAGGTGCGCAGCTCGTCGAGGAACTCTCTTGCGCCCGGCAGTGGATCAATCTTCTCAATCGTAGCCTGAATCTCTTTCAGTCCAAGGCCATGCTCTTTTAAGATTCCAAGTCTCCATCTCATCAGTTTATCGTAATCCGGCTCGTCGCGTGTCGTTTTTTTAAGTTCCGGGATTCCGCTTGCCTCCGCAAACGCGATCCAGATTTCCGGTACCAGTACTCCTTCTACATCCAGACATGTAATATACATTGTTATGATCCCCTTTCCTGCGCTGCCCGCCTTGTTTGCCGACGGGGTTTTGTTTTTTTTCACAGCATCACTTTACCACACTATATCATAGAATCCATATCACTGCAAATTAAAATCACGTTTTATTTTTTTATACGTATATATCTCTCTAAAATTACATTCTTTTTACAAAATCGTTGTTTTTTACAAATTCATATATTTATTTATATGTTTTTTGACTATTGATTTATTTTTCATATATTTATATAATAATTACAAGCATTTTTATTAATTTTCTATTTTATCATCCATATTAACGAACGAATTTACTTTTCAGATAGTGCACTAATCTAAGGATAAATAAAAAACTAAAACCATCCAACAATACTTATGAAAGGAGACCACTCATCATGAAAAAATTAAAAACATGTCTTGCATTTTTTATTTGTTGTATTCTGTCCTTAAATATGGTAATTTGCAATGTAAAGGCAGATAATAATGTTGTTCTATCTAACAAAGCATATCTATTAAAAACCGGAATGCCACAAAAGGAAATAGAAAAGCTGGATGATGACGTCATGCAGTTCATTGTGGATGACTTAAAAAGTGGAGGTAAACATTTTGAATATATTAATTCAAATATCGAAAATCAAATATCGATACTCAGTAGCGAAACTTTAACCGGTATTTCCTTTACTGCATCAGCTTTTAAAAATGCATCAACCATTTATATCTATCCAACATACGAGTTTACTTCTAATAAACAACCTCGCGGAAAAGACAGTTTTTCTTTTCAATTAGGCGCTGCTATGAGACCGTATGAATATGGTGGAAAATTATGGTACAAAGATAATACTATGAACGATTGGAAAGTCGGTGGAACTCTTACTGCAAATAATCAGCAATTATCTGGTGCTGAATTTTCAGGGAGTCAACTAGGAACACCCGACTATGCCATGAAGCTTAAAGGTGTTACATACTGTCACGCTACTGCAGGTAATAGCAGTGATAAAAGAATTGTAATGGGATACTTATATAATCCCCAGAAAACCGGCTACAGTATCTCTTTTTCCTACAACGGTGGTGGAATTAGCTACTCTCCATCAGGAACAGCCTATACTGCATATAAAACAATGAACCTAAGTTATTAAACTTTCATTCACCACATACAAGTACATTTAATTTCTAATTACTCTTTCAAAGTAACAATTTGCCTATCCAGAAGCACAAATTTCTCTGATAGGCAAATTGTGTTTAAGGTATTTTCAAGTAATTTAAGTAAAATCATGAGCAAGTCGCCATTACTCGTAGAAAAACGGGCAGATTATGAAGATATTTTGGGAATTACGGGAACAAAAGTGCAAGAACAATACATTCAAAAACTTTTAAATCCGGCATCAACTGAATAAAGCCATAAATAAGAGGTAACTCATTATGAAAGATCAAACATTTTCACCTGTTATTCTGTTTTTCTGTTCCAGTCAAAGCAGACACTGCATTCGAAAATGACGATACGGTATTGTGCTCTTTTTTAAAAGAAAACGTACCGGAAAATGCTTCATATTGAGATCCGGGTTTAGAACGAGTATCGAAAAACTTCTTCCAAACCTATCGATTTCTATTTTTTTAAACGATCTGAAAAGACAAAAAGTTTCCAAGATCTGTATGCCGCAAATGTACTCACCTATCAGGAAAAATCAGATCGTTCTTTGTTATATCAGACAGTTTTCGATTTTCAAAATATAACCCAGGTAAGAACTGCGAAAGAAGACTTTATCCGTCTGGAGACAGATCCACTGATGTATCTTTTTGAATTAGAAAAAGCAGAATTGTGGACTCGGAACAGCACGGAAGAACCCTGGACGCTGGAACGGAAAATCACAACGCCTGGAAATCCAGATTTTTATCTTCCTTATAGCCAGTTTTCTTCTGATAAAAAATATTTTCGAATTCTGGCATCTTTTTCCTGGGCAGGCCCTGCTTTCTGAAGCGAAGTTTCTTCGCCAGAATATCATTGCATTTATACCTCTGTGTATCCGGTATATCAGATTCCGGTGAAAGTACTCGTTTTGATATGCGGAGGCGCAGCTTTCTTCTTTCTCTACCGGAGACACAAAAAAAATCATATCTCCCAAAAAGATGTTCCGTAAGCTACGCCTTTTCAACATGTTTTCGTCACTGTTCAGAGCCAACTTCCAAAATGCTACGCATCTCATCGGTGTGGCTTTATCTGCTTTTCATCGCATCCCGAATCCGCTCCAGTGCCTCGGTCAGGGTTGCGCGCGGGCAGGCGATGTTGATCCGCTGGAAACCGCGTCCGCAGTCTCCGAAGATCTTTCCGCTGTCCAGCCAGAGTTTTGCTTTGTTGATCATCAGATCCTCCAGTTCATCGACGGAAAGCCCCGTCTTGCGGAAATCGAGCCATACGAGATATGTTCCCTCCAGGTCGATCATCTTCACGCCCGGAAGCTGCTCCTCCACATACTGCCTTGTAAATTCTGCATTTGCCTTCACATAGGAAAGCATTGCCTCATACCACTCCTCGCCCTTATTATATGCCGTCTCGCATGCCACCAGACCCATCACACCAAGCTGGCTCGTTCCGGCTGCATCGAGCTGTTTCCGGAATTTCGCACGGAGTTCCGGGTTGGCGATAAAGATGTTTGACATCATCATACTTGCCAGATTGAATGTCTTACTCGGCGCGGTGCAGGTGATCGTGATGTCCTCGTACTCTTTTTTGATCGCAGTAAACACCTGATGCTCGCCTTTAAAAATGAAATCTCCATGGATCTCATCACTTACAACGGTCACGCCATACTGCACGCAGAGATCGCCGATCGCCGTCAGCTCCTCTTTCGTCCAGACTCTTCCGACCGGGTTGTGCGGATTGCAGAGGAAAAAGAGCTTCACGTTTTCAGCTTTCAGCTTCTCCTCGAAATCCGCCACATCCATGTGATAGCGGTTATCATCGCCGAGCACCAGCGTGCTGCTGACAACTCTTCTGCCGTTATCCGCAATGACTTCCGAAAACGGATAGTAAACCGGTGACTGGATCAGCACGGCATCCCCAGGCGCGGTGTAAGCTTTGACTGCCATCGCAAGTGCAAATACAACGCCTGGCGTTTTGATCAGCCATTCTTCTTTCGGCTCCCAGTTGTGATGGCGTTTCATCCATCCCGCAACGGCCTCAAAATACGGAGTCTGCGCATCGCTGTAGCCGTAAATGCCCATTTTCGCACGCTCTACCAGCGCATCCTCGATGTAGGAGGATGTCTCAAAATCCATGTCCGCCACCCACAGCGGCAGCACGTCGGCTGGCATACCGCGTTTTACTGCGAAGTCATATTTTAAACAGTCTGTATTTTTTCGGTTGATGATTCTGTCAAAATCAAGATTTCTTTCCGTCATTTTTCTCTTCCTCAATTTCTGCAAAAACCTTCTCAAGCTCACCGACCAGGTCCTCGATATTTTCAATTCCGACGGAAAAGCGAAGGGTGCTCTCCGTAATTCCGTTCCGCTCACGGATTTCCTTCGGCACATCGGCATGTGTCTGCGTCGTCGGATACGTAACGAGTGTCTCCACGCCGCCGAGGCTCTCTGCGAAACGGATCATTCTTACCTTTTCCAGAATGGCAAGGGCAAACTCTTTGCTCTCGAGCTGGATTGTCAGCATGGCACCGAAGCCTCTTGCCTGTTTTTTCATAATCTCATGGCCCGGGTGATCCGGCAGTCCCGGATAAATCACTCTTGTGACTGCTTTCTGCTGCTGCAACCATGCGGCAATCTGTTTTGCATTCTCCTGGGAGCGTTCCATGCGGATGCCTAAAGTTTTCATGCCGCGCAGTACCAGCCAGCAGTCAAACGGAGCAAGGCCTGCACCTGTTGTCTTGATCAGGAAACGCAGTTTTTCCTGAATATCTTCGCGGTTCGTCACGATAAAGCCTGCCAGTGTATCGTTGTGGCCACTCAGGTATTTCGTGCCGCTGTGAATCACAACGTCCGCACCGAGATCGAGCGGATTCTGAAAATACGGGGACATAAAGGTGTTGTCCACAATCAGAATCAGGTTGTGGCGTTTTGCAATATCCGCCATCTTTCGGATGTCGGTTACGTTCATCATCGGGTTCGTCGGAGTTTCGATGTAGATTGCTTTTGTATTTTCTTTCACATAACTCTCCACGTCATCACGGCAGCAGTCGATGCCGGAAAATTCGACGCCGTTTTTCTCGTTGACGTTGTGGAACAGACGAATGCTTCCGCCGTACAGATCGGAATCCGCAATGATGTGGTCGCCCTGGCGGAACATTTCCATCAGAAGAGAGATCGCTGCCATGCCGGAGCTTAATGCAAACGCATCAATTCCGTTTTCCAGTGCAGCCACCATCTTCTCCAAATGCTCTCTGGTCGGGTTCTGCAGTCTGCTGTAATCAAATCCGGTGCTCTGTCCTACGCCCGGATGCGCATACGTTGCGGTCTGATAAATCGGGTAGCTGAGTGCACCGTAGTGGCTACACTGTCCTTCGTCTTCTTCTAAATGGATACATTTTGTGTCAATTCCTCTTGCCATATGAATAATCTCCTGTTATTTCGTAATTTTTCTTTCTATACTAATCTGATAGGTTTTGTAACGTAACCTATCATAACAGAAAATGCGGCGTTTGTATATTCCCTTTTTTCTTTGACTTGTTATAAGTTTTTCCTATAACTATCGTAAAAAAACGCCGCCAGAAGATTTTTTCTCCCGGCGGCCGCCTCTTGCATCCATATTTTAAATAAGTTCCGCACAGATCGGATAATGATCAGAAAGGCACACACCGTCCTTCTGCTCCGTCCATTTTTCCACCTTTTTCAGTTCCCAGTCCCCTTTGAGAATGATGTAGTCAATCGAGCACTGCGGATCATTCGGATCATCGCGATGATAGTTGTGGAAGGTAATGCCGATTCCTTCCGTCGCATTCACAAGACCGGCAGTTTCCCTCAGCGGTTTCATCTCTTCGCTGTCCGGCTCGGCATTGAAGTCGCCGCTAAGAATCACCGGCACATCGGCAAATGCTTTCTCTGCTCTCAGATGTGCGAGAATCTGCTCCAGGCCAAGCTTTCTCGCCCCGGCGCACTCGTGATCCAGATGGGTGTTGATGACGCGGAACACTTTTCTGGTCTCCATATCCTCAAATACCACATCCGTCGCAGTACGCGGGCACATACTCTGTACCGGATAGCGGGATCCCGGCACGTACGGTGTCGGTGACAGCCAGAAGGTTTCCAGGCCCACACTCTGAAAACGTTCTTTCCGATAGGCAATGATCATTGCCTCACCGGTCAGATCCTTTTCTCTTCCACATCCGGCAATGTAATATTCCGTCAGATTTTCCTTCAGCCAGGCAGCCACATGCGGCAGTACCTCCTGAAAACCGATGATATCCGGCTTTTCCTGTCTGATTTTTTCCAGAATCAGCGGTCTGCGGTAGATAAAATTATTGGCTCCATCCTGGCCAAAATCACAGCGAATATTAAATGTTACAAATTTCATGGTAAAATCCCTCTTTTCATTTGTTTTCCTAACCCTTATTTTTGCCGGAAAGCGCTGTGCTTTCTCTTCTTTTTCTTCGTATTCACACGGCGCAGACACGCATAGCGCAGCTTCAGCCGCATTTTCCAGCTGCAGCCCGGTACCGGCTCCGTCAGCTTTTCCAGAAAATGATTCAGCGTACGCTCCTCATAAGGAGACAGCAGAATCTCGCCGTAGATATGTTTCTCGATCAGATGGCAGACACGCGTATATTCGCCTGGCTCGACCGCCGGAAATCTGCGGGCGAGTTCTGCATCGGTTGCTGCTGTTTCTTTGCCGCCGGTCCAAGGCAGATGATCCGCGCCGCCTCCGCCGCAATCACAAGCAGCGTCAGCAGAATCAGAAGCACGCCAAGCAGCCCGAGAAGAAACAGCGAAACACTGCGCAGTACCGGAAGAACGGCTTCGCCTGCCTTGCTCTTTCGGTTTTCCACACCGGTAATCTGCTCCGCCGACAGCGAATTGTTCTCCAGCATCACATTCTTCTGGACAGAATCTGGACTTCCGACCATTTTCTGAAGAGATGCAACATTATACAGGAACAGTTTGTTTTTTAGGTATTTTCTTTCACTTGTTTTTCTGTTGCTCCTTCCTCCATTTTTTGCTCTGCCTTAACTTCTAAAGACCATCCCAGAAAAACGCAAGTATTTTTAGTACTCCAGATACGCCCCTTTCATCGGGCTTGCTGCGTGGAGGCTGAAAGACGGAGTACGCCTTTTGTATTTCGGCTCGCGCGGTTTCCAGTTTTGGCGGCGTTCTTTTAAGATCGCATCAATTTCTTCCATGGACTTGCGTTCTCCTGCAATGCCGATGATGTTAAGTTTTCGTTCCTTCACATCAATCTCAATCAAATCCCCTTCCTCGACGAGTGCGATCGGGCCGCCGTCTACAGCTTCGGGACTGCAGTGGCCGATGACCGGGCCGGTGGAGGCGCCGGAAAAACGGCCGTCGGTGATAAGCGCGATGCTCTTTCCAAGCTCTTTGTCGCTGCTGATTGCCTCGGAGGTATAGAACATCTCCGGCATGCCGCTTCCCTTCGGTCCCTCGTAGCGGATGAAGACGGCGTCACCTTTCTGAACTTTATGTTTCAGGACAGCATCCAGGCACTCTTCCTCGCTGTCGAACGGTCGGGCACGGAGGACGGCGTGGAACATTTCTTTCGGGCATGCGGTGTGCTTGATGACCGGCACCTTCCGGCGCAAGGTTTCCGCGCAGAACTGCGATGCTGCCGTCGGTTCCGATGGCCTTGTCATACGGGCGGATAATATCTTCTTTTGTAATCGAAGTTCCATACCGCTCATTAAATTTTGCGAGCCATCCGCTGCACTTCTCATAAAATCCATTTTCACGAAGCTCCGCCAGATTTTCACCCAGTGTCTTTCCGGTCACTGTCATCACATCGAGATGCAGATGATCTTTGATTTCTTCCATAATCGCCGGAACGCCGCCCGCATAATAGAAGCACTCTGCCGGCCATCTTCCCGCCGGGCGGACATCGAGCAGATATCTTGCGTTGCGGTGCAGACGATCAAATGTGTCGCCGGTAATCTCGATGCCGAACTCATGCGCAATGGCCGGGATGTGCAGCAGGCAGTTTGTGCTTCCCGAAATTGCCGCGTGGACAAGAATCGCATTCTCAAAACTCTCTTTCGTCACAAGATCGCTTGGCCGCATATGCTCCATCTGTGCCAGTTTTACCGCCTGGCGGCCTGCCTCCCGTGCATATGCCAGAAGATCCGGGCTTGTCGCCGGCATCAGAGCGCTTCCAGGCAGGGCAAGTCCAAGAGCCTCGGCCATGATCTGCATGGTGGATGCGGTTCCGATAAACGAACAGGCACCGCAGCTCGGGCAGGCATTGCATTTCGCCCAGTCGAGCTTCTCCTCGTCGATCTCACCGCGCTCAAACTTGGCGCTGTACATGCCAAGCTGTTCCAGGGTTAACATCTCCGGACCTGCATTCATGGTTCCGCCCGGAACAACAACCGCCGGAATATCGACACGCGCAAGGCCGATCAGATTGCCCGGCATACCCTTGTCGCAGCTCGACAGATAGACGCCGCCGTCAAACGGTGTCGCGTTCGCGTGGATCTCGATCATGTTCGCGATCATCTCACGGCTTGCAAGGCTGTAGTTGATTCCATCGGTTCCCTGGCTCTCGCCGTCGCAGATATCGGTGCAGAAATACCGCGCCCCGAAGCCCCCCGCTTCCGCAACGCCTTTCCGCACTTCCTCGACCAGCAGATTTAAGTGGCCGCTTCCCGGATGGCTGTCCCCGTACGTACTCTCCACCATAATCTGCGGTTTTTCAAGATCCTCTTTTTTCCATCCTGTTCCAATCCGGAGCGGATCCATCTCCGGTGCAAGTTTCCGCATTTCCTGACTCTTCAGCATTTCCTTCTCCTCCCGCTGTTTTTTTTTAGGTATTAAAAATACTCTTTCTGCTTTTCACTATAGCAATCCCTGTATTTGATTGCAAGACAAAAAAGCTGCAGTCTGCAGGGATTCCCCACAGACCGCAGCCTCTCTGAACAGCTCACAGATTTCTCTGTTTTCTGTTTGCCTGCTTCCGCAGATAATTTCCAATGCTTGTAAAACTAAGCAGCGTCACAATCAGAAAAACACCCGGGATCAGAATGATCCACCATGCCTTTGTCATCAGCGCTTTTTCCGAAAGTGACAGCATGCTGCCCCAGGAAATCACCTCCAGCGGAAGACCGATTCCCATAAAACTCAGTGTGGATTCTGCTACAATCGCACTTCGGATGTTCATAACCACCATAAACATAATAGACGAAAAAAAGTTCGGTGCCAGATGGTGCCATAAAATATAGAAAAAACTGCCTCCCATACAGCGCGACGCAATCACGTATTCACTGTTCCGGATCTGCCGTACTTCGGTCCGCACAACCTTTGTAATGCTTGTCCAGCTTGTCATTCCGATCACGGCAGAAATCGTAATCACATTGGATTTTCCCGCAGCGGCCAGAAGAAAAATGACAAGAAGAAGATTCGGCACCGACAAAAAGATCTCGGTCAGCCGCATCAGAAGTGCGTCCAGCCACGCCGGTGCACATCCGCTGACTGCGCCGAAGAGAACGGCAATCACAGTGGAAATCAGCGTAGAAAGCAGACCGATCGCCAGCGATATTCTGCCGCCGTACCAGATCATCGAGAAAATATCTCTTCCCATCGTATCGGTTCCAAACAGAAATTCCCGGCACGGCATGACGGAACAGTTTTTCAGATCCATATACGAGGGATCCTTCGTCATAATCTGCCCACAGAAAAGGCAGCCCAGCACAAGAAGACCCAGAAAAAGCTCTGCTGCCACCGGCCGGTCCTGATACCATTTTTTCTTTTTTTCTGCTTCTGTTTTTTCTGCAGGCCTCTCTCCTGCAAATTGAAATAATTGTGTTTTTTCTGTCACAGCATCATTACCTCCGATGTTTCTGCCGCTTCTTTCTCCCGCATCCGCGGATCAATTCTCTCGTTGATGATCTGTGCCGCCATATTGCACAGAATCACAACGATTCCGGACATCAGGCAAAGCAGCATCAGAAGATTGTAATCTTTGTACCGTGCGCTCTCATACGCCAGCGTTCCGATACCGGGATACGAGAAAACCGTTTCTACAATATAGGTTCCCCCCAGCACATGCGGAACAGAAATGGCCATGATGCCAAGATACGACGGAATCGTATTCCGCAGGCAATGCCGGAACAGAACCGTCTTTCGTTTCAGCCCCTTGGCTCTTGCCAGAAGCACATACTCTTCCCGCACTTCATCCAGAATTTTATTGCGGATCATGTATGCGTAATACCACAAATGACTCAGCACTACGACCGTCATCGGCAGGATCAGATGACAGACACGGTCAGAAAAATCTGCCTGTTTTCCAACAGAGTAGGCACCGGAACTCGGCAGCCATTTGAGCTGCATGGAAAAAACAAGAATCAGAAGCAGCGACAGCCAGAATTCCGGAATACATCCCGTGATGGTTCCCACCTTACAGATGATGCGGTCCAGCCAAGTATCTTCCTTCCATGCACAGAGAATTCCAAGAAGCAGCGCGAGGGTGAAAATCAGCAGAAATCCAATGCCGCCAAGCACCAGCGTATTTCCAATTCTTCCCTCGATCACGCGCGTTACATCCATTTTATATTTGTACGAAATTCCGAAATCCCCATGCAGTGCATTGCCTGCCCAGCGGATATACTGTACGGAAATGGGATCCTTCAGTCCCAATTTTTCTTCGGCCCACGCTCTTTCTTCGGGCGTCATTTTTTCCACGCGGTCTCCGTAATATGATACCAGCGGATCTCCCGGCGCAAGCCTTGAAATATAAAATACGAGCACAGACAGCAGCAGAACACTTGCCAGAAATGCCGCTGCTTTTTTTCCATAGTAAAGCACTCTGTTCCGGCTTTTCATCCTGCATCGCCTCCCTCCATCAGCACAAAATGATCTTTTTCCACTTCCCGCAGTGTTCCCGTCCGGGGAAATTCTGTATTGGAAAAATCCGGTACAGCTCTCGCTCTTTCCCTTCGCGGATCCGGAATCGGAATGGCCGCGATCAGTGCTTTCGTATACGGATGCAGCGGATTTTCAAACACGGCCCGCGCCGGGCCGGTCTCCACCAGTTTTCCATGGTACATCACACCTACTCTGTCACACAGAAATTCGACCATATCCAGATCATGCGCAATAAACAGGAACGAAAAACCGTGCTCCTTCTGCAGATGACGGAACAGATTCACAATCTGTGCCTGTATCGACGCGTCCAGCGATGCAATCGGTTCATCCGCCACCAGAAGCTCCGGCTCCATCGTCAGTGCCCGTGCAATCGCAACGCGCTGCCGCTGTCCGCCGGACAATTCTCCTGGATATTTTTTCAGATATTCCGGATCCAGCCCCACGTATTTCATCTGGAATCTGGCTTCCTCCTGCATAGCTTCCCGCAGCACGGCCGGATTTCTGCGCGCATCGGCTCCTCAATAATGTCGCGGACCTTCATCTTCTGATTCAGACTGGAACCGGAATCCTGAAAATCATCC
>SCPN01000104.1_pt1 | contig 29950 bp, 50 predicted proteins | sample 6106831 | NCBI WGS metagenome assembly SCPN01 (sample SAMN10720447, study PRJNA508395) | human gut metagenome | isolation source: Participant 1, 0 month
TAACTTTCTATATATGTATAATAATTCTATAGGCAAAATCCAGAACCCAATGGGGAGGATTGCGCCATATAAACTATCAGATTTGATTCTAATATAAGACAAGATAAGATGTGTTATAAACAAATCTGCTATATATCTTACATTTGATATGATCTCCCAAAATGACATGTCATAAGCAACCATTCTGAACGGAAAATGCATCAATACAAACAGTACTCCTGTTACAAGCACGTCCAACAAGATATGTTTTAAAGAGATGCAATCTAGTCCTGAAGATAGCATAGGAGTTTTTAATACTCTAGGTAACGTCTGGCTTTACCTCGGCCCCATTTCAAATGGGGATATAGATATTATTCATTATTTTCTTGGATCGTCGATACAGACGTCTGATTTTCTGCCGGAACATATATCATATGTGGATTCTCCGGATTATAATATAAGATTGTCTGCTGCCCAGAATCAGGCACAAACATTTCATTAACTTTTACATTTCGTAGATTTCCTTGCTTTCAGCATATCATTCATCCTAGTATCTGTTCTATCGATCCTTGTCTTCCAAACAGCTTATTATATACTTCGTCACTACATTTTCTCCTAAACGAGCCACAAACACATAATAGGGCAGAAATTCCAGTACTGCAATTACCATGCATAATACAGGTATATACTGCCATAGTTTATTGAACACACAAAAGCACGCAAAAAATACATCCATTGCCGCTAACGGAATCCACATCACATAATCCGCTATATTCCACATATTGCAGTTCAATGATCTGTTGATCCTCAAGGTATTGCACAGACCATTTATAGACATTTTTTCCTGAACGATAATATACATAATACTTCCCATCTTTTTTTATCAGATGTGTACACGGATGCCATTTGTCATGGTTACGCTCTTTTTGATATTCCATATTCAATTTTTCATAGAATTTCTCTTTCGTCTGATTCGTTTGGATTTTTTTCATTGTCTCACCCCAGCAGTCAAATATTTATTAGTAAAAACTTCACCTTCCTCATCCGTAAAACCCCCTATGAATAATTTCTGCAAAGACCAACGCATCAATATCTGTATAATTTTGCTCTGTCAATAGTTCCATTGCTTGCAATATATTGCCAGATCACTTCCACTATTACTATTTTTCGGCATAGCAATCCACCTTGCATACATTCCGGTTAACTGAACTTCTGAATGAATGAATCTTTGGAAATCATTTCATTGTCTTGATCATAAATAATCGTTTTACTGGCTTTATCAATATCTATTGTCAAACAAAATAATAGCCTTGGTCTCTCAGTGCACATAAAGGTCATATGCATTTTCAATATTCTTATCGACATTGGTCTCCAAACCTTCAAGTCACTGAATATTAAACATTATGGTTGCTTTATAATCCTCAAAGTAACATATTCCTGATCACTCTCTATGAAACGAATATCAACATTCGTGTATTCTAGTTTCCCGTGATCTAATATTGAATAAATATCCTGTTTGATCTGATTCCCAAGTATCACCTTGGGATAATTATCTGTGATTCTTCCATCTTCATAAATAGAAAAATGAAAAGCATCATCTGATTCATTTAGTGATACTGCCTCCCCAGTATTTATGAACTCACCAAAATTCTGACCAATATTTTTTCTCTCAGTATGTACAATCTGAAACTCCTGATTGTATTTTTCCTTCAAATATCGTTTAATCACCTGTTCTGAATCAGGCAGATTTCTTCCGCAACTACACAGAAGCATAAGTATCCATGACACACATCTAGCATAAGAAACATGCGCTTGCTTTGCCACCAGGTATTACAATTTATTTTTCTTAATGTCCCCCGTTTCATATAAATACTCACGCTATATGTTTACATATTCTTAGACACAACGAAACCAATGATTCCCGCTAAACATCCGCAAATCACAAAAGCAATCCCTATTATTTTCAGGATCGTCGATACAGACGTCTGATTTTCTGCCGGAACATATATCATATGTGGATTCTCCGGATTATAATATAAGATTGTCTGCCCTGTTTGAACAGAATTTTTTCTGTTCCAATCACACTCTTTTGTACTATCCGTTCGCCATTTACATAAAATTCGTATGCGGGATACCATGTGTAATTATAGGTATCCACATTTCTCTTGTAGACTTCTTCCACATCCACAACTGTCGCAGTCGTCTTCTCCACGCAGTCTTTCGACTCCACTAATCCACCATGATCCACACCTTTTGCACATACAAACAATATGGCAGCTATGATCCAGAACAGACATGAGACGCCTATTACAATCGCAATAATCATTTTCTATTTCTCCATCATTGTATACTCTATTTTTTTAGGAACAACCTTCCCATCAGGCACAAACATTTCATTAACTTTTACATTTCGTAGATTTCCTCGCTTTCCCCTATATAATCAGTAGATAATGAGTCACAAACATTTTCACATGTCTAAAAGTAACACAAGATTCCATCGCATAGAACGGTAATACTTCCAGTAACAGCAACGCACAAAACCATGCCAGGCCATATCGACTGTCTGAACAAATATAAAATAAACAAATCTATAATCAAAAGTGTTCCCCAGATAATTTTATCAGATAAAGAACACCTTCGCTGCACGGTCATCTTTTTCCCATCAAAAGAAAAATCCCAATATGACGTTACCCTGCCTGATGAGAACGAATCACCAGCGTACCTTGCTTGAACTGAAGCGTTATCATGCCATGTTCCTTATCCTGCGAGATACTCTGTCTATGTTTACTCATATAGGTCAGTCGATCGATAACCGCCTCTTTTCTATCTTTAAGGAAATACATCTTTTTCATCACATTATGCTCCTTTATTTAAAATAACGAGCGGAATCTCCGTTCATCATCTTCGTATCCTCTGCAGACAATTTCGCCGATATCTCCGTGGTTAAACATAATCGCCGATCTTTTTATATTCCTTCCGAGAGATCATACAAGAAAATCATTTAGAATGCGATCTACGTTTTGTAATCAATACTTGATGCTACTACCCAGAAAATGCAATGGATACATCAGCAATCATTCCCTACTTCCATATAAATCGTTGTCATTGTTATCGTGTCACAATTTCTCTTTTCTTATAGTCTTCTTCTGAAGGAGCGTACTCTCATATCCCGAATGTACATCCCTTCCCAATATTGGGTAAAACCGCTTCGTATCCCGGATATTTTCAGCGCCATAAGACTCCGTCTCAATCACTGGTTGCTTTTGCACAAATTACAACATCATACTGTAACACCTGCTTTTTCTCAGTTGTCTTATATTTGCATTCTCTGTCAGAACGCATGCTCCAGCTATAAATATTACTATAACATAATACAGACAAACAAAGATATCACTCCCATCAAAATTGAAAAAAGTGCTGACAACCATACCTATGAGCAATGCCACAAATGCTATCAAAACCCACCTGTTCCTCTTTTTTCTCCGTGCCCTAAGCTCCACGGCTGCATCCTCATCATTGATTTGTCGAAATGTGAATCCTGCTCATCTTCTGCCGTATAAACAACTTTTGTGTGATCTAAAACCATACCTTACTCCATTCTAGCACCAAAACATTGATTTCTCCACCTATAATAGTGATTTGCAATTGAAATATATTGTACAATTATACCAGAAATAGTCATAACAACAAAATATGTTACTATTATCCCCAACGCTAAAAAGCCATCACTACTATCAAACTTAGTTATGTGTTCTTTATATGAATCTGGTACATCAAAAGCTTTTCATTTTGTAATCTCTAAACACCAAGACTGGAATTTAACGTTCACTCATATATTGTTTTATTTCATCAGAAGTCAATTTTCGTATTTCTGCATGTGGATATTCTTTATACTCTCCAACATTAAACACAGGTGTCATTTTGTTTGCATTTCTTGTCTTTATTCTTTTTCAAGAATAGATGTAAATCCCCATTCCCGGCGAATATTTTATAAGATACTCTGTCTTTACTGTTCTCTATCTCATAAATACCACACGAACCTTTCGTTGTATAATCGGCTGTTCGTAAATAATATTTTGCAATTTCCAATGACTTAAAAGGAAAATTCCATCTTTGTAATCCTCTGTTTGGGTCATGTTCAATACAAATGCAACGCCCACAAGTTCCACAAATATATTGAGTGTGATTTTCTAAGCAGTCCAAGGGATTTAGTAATGGTGTTATTCTATTTTCATCAGAGTAACATTCTTCACACATTTTTCTTTTCGCTCCTTATCAAATCCCGATTTTCTCAATTCTCCAGTCGAGTAGACTAAGACCTCTCAATCTTAGCCCCTCACAGATCCGTACGTGCGGCTTTCCCGCATACGGCTCCTCATAGTAACATTCGCTTCAATATAAACAATAGTACGTTTTAGGTGATATATGCTCTAAGTGACTTCTTAATCATGATTTTGTCATGGTTAGTGAAGCAATCACTTAGAGCATTTTTGTTTCAGGAGGTACAGCCATGAGAAATGAAAAAATTACCCCACTGTACGAGCGCCTGAGCCGGGACGATGAGTTACAGGGCGAGAGCAACTCCATATCCAACCAAAAACAGATGTTAGAGGATTTTGCCCGCCGGAACAGGCTGCCCAACCCTACGCACTTCACCGATGATGGTATCTCAGGCACCCGTTTTGACCGCCCCGGATTTTTGGCAATGATGGAGGAAGTGGAGGCAGGGCGTGTAGAGGCAATCGTCATCAAGGACATGAGCCGGTTAGGACGCGACTATCTGAAGGTCGGTCAAGTTATGGAGGTTTTGCGGCAGCGAGGCGTTCGTCTGATTGCCATCAACGACGGTGTGACAGCCTGAAAGGCGATGACGATTTTACCCCGTTCCGCAACATCATGAATGAATTTTACGCCCGTGATACCAGCCGGAAAATCCGCTCTGTGTTTAAGTCAAAAGGCATGAGTGGCAAGCACCTGACCGGCACTGTGATTTACGGCTACTTATGGGACGAAAAACGGGAGCATTGGCTGGTAGATGAGGAAGCTGCCGAAGTGGTACGCCGTATATTCTCCCTCACGCTGGAGGGATATGGGCCTTATCAGATCGCCTGCAAATTATCCACAGACCGGATTGAAATTCTGTCGTACACCTTGCCCGCTTCAACGAGGGTGTGAACCGTTCAAAGCCGGTCAAAGACCCCTATGGATGGGGATCATCTACCATCGTGAACATTTTGAAAAAACGAGAGTATTTAGGGCATACCATCAATTTCAAGACCCGCAAGCACTTTAAGGATAAGAAAAGCCACTATGTTTCTGAGGACGAATGGACGATCTTTGAGAATACCCATGAAGCCATTATCGACCAGCAGACCTTTGATTTGGCGCAGAAAATCCGCAGCAATGTACGGCGTTATCCAAACGGCTGGGGCGAAGCGGCTCCCCTCACAGGATTGCTCTATTGTGCCGATTGCGGCGGCAAGATGTATGTCCACCGCACCAACAATGGCAAGAGGATTTCTCAATATACCTGTTCCAATTATACCAAAGTTCCGTGTGGGACACTATGCCATACACACACCGTATCAATGAGAGTGCTGTTCTGACATTGGTTTCCGACACGCTCCGGGCTATCGCTGAATATTCCAAAATGACCGGACGGAATTCACACCGTTCAGGAAACGCAGGTTGCCAACAGAGTGCCGATATAGCGAAAAGCGCAGGCGTCTGGCCGCTGCTCAAAGAGAGCCGGAGAACTGGAAAAACTGATTTGCAAAATCTATGAGGGACAATGTCCTCGGCAAGCTGCCGGATGCACGATATAGGGCGCTTGATGCACAGTATGCCAAAGAGCAGGACGCACGAGATTGAAATTGTGGAGCTGGAAAAGGCTGTTACCGGCTATGAGCAGAGCCAGAAATCCGCAGAGAAATTTATAGCCCTAATTGATAAGTATGAGAATTTTGACACTCTGACAAACACCATGCTCAACGAGTTTGTAGAGAAAATCCTTGTCCACGAACGCGCCGAAAAGGCAGTCAGGACACCACGCAGGAAATTGAAATCTACTTCAATTTTTTAGGGCGCTATATCCCACCATCCTTACAGCCGGTTCCTTTAACACCGGAGGAACAGGAAGAATTGCGGAAAAAAGAAGAACGCAAGGACAGGCTTCATCAGAATTATTTGAAGCGGAAAGCCAGCGGCGCACAGAAACAGTATGAGGACAAAATCAAGGCGAAGAAAAAAGCGGAAATGGACGCTAAGAAAGCCCTGATCCGGGCTGAGGATATGAAAAAAGGCGTTTTTTCTACTGTCGGACAGCTGCCGAAAGAAGAACCGCGCAAAGGCAGCATAGCAGCCAGCGCAGCAGTCTAATCATCACGAAGTAAAGGAGAATGAATATGAGTAAGTTGACTTACATTCGTTGTGGAGATTATGATATACCCAACCTAAAACTTTCTGAACAGCCGGAAACTTCTATCGGCAAGTACGGCAGAATGCGAAAATCCTACCTAAAGGAACATCGCCCCATTCTCTACAACCATCTGCTGATGAGCGAGAAGCTGTATCCACACCTGTTAGAGATTGAGCGGACAGCACAGGGGCGTGTGGAAACCATGTTGCCTCACATGATGGAAGTTGCGGGTGTCACGGAAGAACTGAAAGCCTGTCACCCTATGCGTTGGGTGGGGCTGATGAACACATTAACGGCACAGATTGAGGAAATTTTAATCAGGGAACTGATTTGCAGCTGAATGGGAGGTGCGGGAAATGCTGACCTTTGAAAAGGTTTGAAGTGTTTCAGGCATATCTGGATGATGACCCTTTGTATGAGGTGGTTCAGACCAGCCACGGTTATACATTGATGGCATGGGAGCCCCACCGGAATGACTGGTACAGCGCCGAGATACAGAAAACCCCGGAGGATTTACGGAACGCTTTGTTGAGTACATACGCTAACTTTCTGGAAGATAAGATTACCGGAAATGACCGCGAGCTGACTGTGACAGAAACCGGAGAAATCCAGCAGAGGTGTCGGGAACTTTTGGAAAAGTGCCGGGAACCTTGATATAGAAATGCCAGAAGGAGGCCGCGATTATGCGTCCTCCTTCTGCTTCGCAGTCTGTTCCATTTTGAGCGCCCCGTCTATGGCACCTTCGATAATCGGCAGGTATTGTTCAGGACAGAGCTTCAGCTTGTGGCTGACCCGCTGCCGCTGTGCGCTTTCTTCCCGCATGATCTCCGGGTTAAAATATCGCTCTACGGGAAGTCCGCAGACCTTAATCAACTGGATCATCACAGGCAGGCTCGGAATCGCACCTTGATTCAATGTTGGCAAGATACCGCCATTCAATCCCAACCATTTCTGCCAATGTTTTTCGTGCAAGACGCTTTGCCTCTCGTGCGGCTTTGACATCTGCACCGAAGGTTTCAAAACCGGGACAATCTTCAACTTTCGCCATATAACATCACCCAGTTACATTGTATAATTCATACTTTGTCCGTGGAATGTTGCTATATGCAGGTTAATTGAAGTTTATAATTCATATTTCGTTTCTTTGCATTGTTCGAGAAGAGAACTATAATGTACTCTCTGTGGAGGTGCAGAAATGGACTATATGACATTGAAAGAGGCCGCCGAAGGGGAGTGGGGCGTGACACCTCGTAGGAGTAAATTATTATTGCATAATGAAACATGAATAATACAGTGAAAATGCCCGGTATGGATGGCTTTGAAACGCTGGAAGAAATCCGCAAAGAGAACAGTCTGCCGATTTTGATGTTCACATCTAAAAATGACAGCATTTCTAAAGTGCGGAGGCTTACGGGCCGGGGCGGACGATTATCTGACAAAACCGTTTGATATGGACGAACTGATTGCCCGTATTGCGTCCCTCATTCGCCGCTACACCCGTTTTAATCATCAAGCCGGAGCTGTGCAAAAACTGGATTTTGATGGATTGCAAATTGACCTTGAAAATCGTTCTGTTACGACGGAAAATGGTACTTTTGAACTTCCACCAAAGGAATTTGATTTGCTCCTGTACTGTGCAAAGCATCAAGGGAAAATTTTGACAAAACAGCAGATTTATGAGGAAGTTTGGGGCGAAGAATATTTCTATGATGACAGCAACATTATGGCGATTATCAGCCGGCTTCGTAAAAAATTAGAAGTCAATCCTTCAAGCCCAAAGTATATACAAACGGTCAAAGGGATTGGCTACCGGTTTAATAAGGAGGTGTAGTCAGTATGGAAATCATTGTATTCTTGTCCATTGTGATTGCTGTTGGAGCTGTATTGACTTCCATCGTTCTCATTCGGCGCGTAAAAAAACAAATAGCAGAAATGACCGATGCACTGGTTGATGTGAAAGACGGAAATGGCAACCGGCGTATTCTATCTGCAACAAATGAACTGACAGCACCTCTTGCCTATGAAATCAACGAGATTGTTGTGGCCTATGAAAGCAGACTTTCAACTGTACGGCAGACAGAGGAAACCAACCGCCAGCTTATGACGAGCCTTTCCCATGATGTGCGAACGCCCCTTACTACTCTGATTGGGTATCTTGACGCTGCACACAAAGGACTGGTCACAGGAAAGAGACCGGGATGATGATATTGAAACCGCCCGCCGAAAAGCCCATGATCTGAAAGAATATATTGATGTACTCTTTGACTGGTTCAAGTTAAATTCAAACGAGTTTGCTTTGGAGATCCAGAGCGTTGAGGCCGCAGAGCTGACAAGAAATATCCTCATTGACTGGATACCGATTTTTGAGGATAAACAGGTTGAGTATGACATTGATATTCCCGAACATCCTGTCCGGGTAAGATTGGATATGGACAGCTATATGAGGATTGTCAATAATCTCATTCAAAATGTAATTGCTCACAGCCATGCAGACAAAATCAAAATTGCCCTGTCAAAGAAGGAAAATAACATGGAGCTGCTGCTGGCGGATAATGGAGTGGGAATTGAGAAGGAAGATTTGAAGCATATTTTTGAACGGCTCTATAAATGTGACAAAGGACGGTCTGAGAAAGGCAGCGGTCTTGGTCTCTATTGTCCATCAGCTTGTAGAAAAGATGGGTGGAAGCATAACAGTTGAAAGCTGTTCCGGGAAAAGGAACTGAATTTATGTTGCTTTTTCCTTTGGAGATTTAAGCGGGTTCCCGTCTTTATGGCGGGAACCTTTGTCATTTTTGCCGGATTTCAAATTGCAAGGTTAATGCAAGGTTGCGGCAAGGTTAATGCAAGGTTGGCATGATAGAATACCTTACAGAACAGGAGGTTTTGAATATGGATACAAATTACATCATTGAAACAAAAAATCTGACGAAGCAATATGGCTCACAAAAGAGTGTGGCTGACTTAAATATCCATGTGAAGCGTGGGAGAATTTATGGTCTGCTTGGCAGAAACGGAGCCGGAAAAACCACTACCATGAAAATGCTGTTGGGCTTAACGAAGCCGACTTCCGGGGAGGTCAAAATCTGGGGAAAATCCTTGCAGGGGAATGAAAAGAAATTGCTGCCCCGTATCGGTAGCCTGATTGAGTCCTCCCTGGTTTTTATCCCAATCTGACCGGCACAGAAAACCTGCGTATCTTTGCTACCCTGCGGGGCGTACCAAACAATCATGCTATCAAAGATGCCCTGGATCTGGTAGGACTGCCTTACAAAGATAAAAAGCTCTTTTCTCAGTATTCTCTTGGTATGAAGCAGCGGCTTGCCATCGCCCTTGCCGTTATGCACGATCCAGAACTTTTAATTTTGGATGAACCGATCAACGGTCTCGATCCTATCGGTATTGCAGAAGTACGATCTTTTATTCGGGAGCTTTGCGACGCAAGAGGAAAAACCATTTTGATTTCCAGTCATATTCTTTCGGAGATTTCCTTGCTGGCTGACGATATTGGAATTATCGATCACGGCGCATTGCTGGAAGAAGAAAGCCTTGCTGAACTGGAGCAAAAAAGCAGTAAGCATATCCGGTTTACACTCTCTGATACTGCACAGGCGGCAAGAATTTTGGAACGCAATTTCCATGAAAACCATTTTTCCATACAGGACGACCACAATCTGCGCCTGCACAACCTTGATCTGCCTGTGGGGAAAATTGTAACTGCCTTTGTGGAAAACGGATTGGAGGTATCGGAGGCGCATACTTGTGAAGAAAGTCTTGAAGATTACTTCAAGCGTGTGACAGGGGGCGAAGGAATTGCTTAAACTAATCAAATGCGAATTTTTGAAATTAAAACGGAAGCCCTTGGTATTTATTTCTCTGCTGCTTTCTGTTTTCATGCCATTGGCTTATGCTTTCTTTCTGGCAGATGTAAACACTGATGTGGATGCTGTAAATGGAGTGATGTCCAGCCTGTTCCAGCTCAGTGCTTATTTGCTTTTGATGCCGCTCCTTGTGATACTGGCTTCCAATCTGCTGTTTGAGGAGCTGGACAATGACACACTAAAAAACCTTGTTACCATACCGATAAACAGAACCAAGTTGGTGCTGTCCAAGATGCTGGTTTTGCTATTGTTTGCCGTTGGCTTTATGGCAGTTGGAGGATTGGTAAATCTTGCGGTTTTGCTGTTTCAGGGCTGGGAGCCGGTTGGGTTTTGGATCTTGTTTGGCGTTGGGATAGAAGAAGGGCTGATTATGTGGGTAGGCGCACTTCCATGTATCCTGCTCGTTGTTCTTCTTAATAAAACTATATCGTGTCGGTCGTGATTACCTTTTCTATACGACTGCAAATTATATCCTTTCGATGAGCGATGCGTTCCTCACACAGCCTTTTGGTTTGAATATCGGAACCCTGTTTCCGGGACCGCTGGCTTTCCGCTGGACCTTCCAATTTTATGACCAAAGCCAGACCAGTGCGGAATTGGCAGACTTGTTGGAACGGATCAGTCCGTATTTTCTGAATGGTGTTCAGGTGTTCGGTGTGATTGTTGTGGAAGCCGTTGTATTTCTTGCGCTGATTGCGTTGGTTTACCGGCGCCGGAAATCTAAGGGGTGTAATTATGTGGGATTTATTAAAAGCAGAATTGCTCAAGCTACGCCGGTGCCAAATACTTTGGGTGGGGCTGGTGGCGCTTGCACTCTGTCCGTTGGTGCAATATGGGAGCCAGCTGATTGTGGAGGCGGAGTACCGAAATCCAAACTATGATTTTTCCACTCTGTTTGAGAATGTTGTCTGGGGCAATACGCAGATGTTTTTTCCGATTTCACTGGTGATGATTGGCAGCTGGCTGATTGACAGAGAATCCACCCATGATACGCTGAAAAACATCATGACAATTCCTGTTTCCATGCCGAAAATGCTGGGAGCTAAGCTCTTTTGGTCAGGATTTTGCAGTCCTGCTGGGAATATACAGCGTTGGCGTTACCTTGATTACTGGATTGACGGTTGGATTATCGGGACTGACAGTGGAAGTGTTTTTTCATGGAGGTACACAGATCGTGTTGGCAGCTCTGACGACCTATTTGGTCTGTATGCCGCTGATCTTGATTTTTGGGCAGATCCGAGGGGCATATCTGGGAGGTTCCATTCTGGCGTTTTCCTTGGATATAGCATGCTGTTCTTCAAAGGCGGTATCCTTGCCAGCATCTATCCGTTTTCTGCTGCGCTGATTTTAGTGGGCTTTGACATGAGTGGATATGCCGGAACAACCACAGCCCCGAATCCTTTGCTGGCAGTCATTGGGGTTGGCATCATGGTTCTCTGGGCGGTGCTGTTGTTACTGATGTCCAGTAACAAAAAAGAAATAAAATCCCGTAAACAGGCAAATTCAAGGGAAAGGAAAGCGTGCTGTACGCAGGAAAGGAAGGTGATACCTGTGAAGAAAATAGTTCTATCATTATGCTTGATACTGTTGGGCGCTTCTGTGCTTTCCGGTTGTACAAAAGATGAAGTTCTCGATCAGTATAACAATATTGTTCAGTCTGCTGGTTCCATAGCACTTACCGGAAATTCATCCTTACAAGGTACGAAAGAAAAAGGAATTGATGATTATACAGGAAGCTATACAGCCAACTATGAGGATTTTTCAGATACAGAGTATTTGTTCGGCGGAACTTCCATAAAGCGTGAAGCGGGTAAGGATCTGTCTATTGACTGCGCGCTGGAGGTTACGGATGGAACTGCAAAAGTATTTTGGATTTCTGGAGCTGATGAAGAAGTCACTTTGCTTGAAACAACCGGAACATATAGTGATACAATTACACTCCCTGAAGGTGGAAACTATATCGACATTGAATGTGAAATTTCACTGGAAGCATTGAATTGAATATGGAGTAACATTCTGCCGGACGACGGCAAAAAAAAAGCCGTCGTAAAGCAGACACATTTCCACGCGCCTATGAAGCGGCGGCTTTGATTTGCAGAGCCGCCGTTTCTTTTCGTTTATCCTAAACCAACGACGACCTAACACCGTGTAAATCCACGGCGGCACATAGGAGGATTGCCGCCGTGTCTATTTTTGCCTTTTTTCACAGTGCCCGTGATCTGCACCAGCTAAAAAAAGCCTGTTCCCAGCAGCGGAGCAATGCGGTCAGCAGTATGCACTATGCCATGTAACTGAACAACAAAATATACTCTATTACGCTCGTATGGCTTTATGCCGTCCGGGCGCTTTTTTGTCCTTATGGAGCCGGAACATCGGGTCAGCATGGCCCGAACTTTATCCCCGTGCCGCTCCCGCCGCCTCATTCAGATTTACCAAAAATCTGAATGGAGGAAAACAGATGGAAGTTACCATCAATTATAACGGACAAGTTGTGGCCGTGGAGGTCACGCTGGAAGTCTATGAATTTCTTGACCGGGCCGATCACAAAACGGAGAACCTGTTTCATGAACAGCGGCGGCATTGGGATGGCCGGGAGTTTGACGAGTACATCATTACCACCGAGGGTGTAGGAGCCTACGGTGAAACGCCGGAAGAATACCTTTGCCGCATGGAAACGCTGCATGAGCTGATGGCGGTTCTGGACACCTGTACCGAGGCTCAGCGCCGCCGGTTCCTGCTCTATGCGCTTGACGGGCTGAGCCTTGCAGAGATCGGTGTGCTGTGCGGCTGCTCCAAAGTGGCTGTGTATCAAAGTGTGGAGGCGGTCAGAAAAAAATTTATAAATTTCTTTGAGAACAGGCTTAACGAATGACCTGTTTTCTGGCTACCAAGTGAAAGGGATCATTTCCCTTATCTCAGCGAGGGCGGACAGCGGACGAGCTGCCCGCCTCTCCGATTTTCAGGAGGTAAGCCTATGAAAACAATCAATCTGCGGTGGATGTATCCCCACTACCGGCATGACGAGTTTGTGAATGTTACGGACGAGGTATGGGCAGCGATGTATCAGGCCCAGCGGGAGATGGAGAACTATGAGCGTCGGAAAGTCTACCACCGCGCCTACTACTCTCTGGACGCATACAGCTGGCTGGAAAATTACGCACTGGAACACAGCAGATCGCCGGAAGATATTTTGCTGGAACGAGAAGAAATGACCACCCGCCTGCACCTGATAGCAGCTCTGCTGGTGGCTCTGACTCATGCCACTCCGACACAGGCCCGCCGTGTTCACGCCTACTACATTGCCGGTATCAAGCAGCCGGAAATCTCCCGGAGAGAGGGCGTCCACAGCAGCAAGGTCAGCGTTTCCATCCGTCGGGGTCTGCGGAATATGCGCCGCTGCTATGATGACCTTTTTCAAACAGAGTGAGGGCGTGCCTATGCAGACCATCAATCTCAAACAATATTATCCATTTTGCAAAGAGGACATTTTTGTGGAGGTGTCCGATGAGATCGTCGAAGCGTTTCTTCTGGATAAGAGAGCCGAGGCCGCCAGAGAGCGCAAGATGTTCCGGTATAAGGCGTTTTATTCCCTCGATTGTAACGACGGAATCGAAAATGCCGCAATCGGCTGGGCACAGCCATCGCCGGAGGATCATCTGATAGAAAAAGAAGAATTAGCCGAATACGAAGAACTGATACGGCGATTGTATGAAGCCATTTCTTCCCTGCCGCCTATGCAGGCCCGCCGTGTCCACGCCCGCTATATGCTGGGTATGAAAGTGAAAGATATTGCCGCAATGGAGGGTATCACGCCATCACAGGCGGGAAAATCCATCCATGCCGCACTGCGGAGGCTGCGCCGGTACTTTGTGCGTCAGAAATGGACGGTCAATCTATGAGTATTTCCAAAGAAAAGAGGTGCATGACATGAACGAACAGAATACAGCCCAAACAAAAAGTGAGGAACAAGAGGAAGTTCTGAAGGAGATTCGGCAGCTTGAAAACCGAAAGAAGATTTTGGAGAACAAGCAGCGAAACGAAGAACGCAGGGTTCGCACCCGCCGCCTGATTGAGCGCGGAGCCATTTTGGAGGGGATTTTTCCGCTGGCTCCCAACCTTTCCGGCGCAGAGGTCAAAGCATTTTTGATTGCCCTGTCCCATCTTCCGGGGGCTGCGGAATTGACTGCAAACCTGTCAAAATCCGGGGATACGCCATAAGTCCCTTGTTTACAAGGGCGCACTTATACACCGTTGCCGGTGCTGTGCGCCTGCCGGGGCGTTGCGTACTTCGTCCGCGATGGGAAGCTACGCTCCCCAAACCCCTTGTGCGCTCTGCGCAGCCAAACACCACTTTGCGTTTGTCCGGCTCCACAGAGCCTGTTATCCCTCACTGAAAGGAGGTGTTCCCCATAGATTTCTGTCATATCCCCGTCAGTATCATCAAGCGCAGCGCAGGCCGTTCTGCCGTTGCCGCAGCTGCTTACCGCAGCGGAACCAAGTTGACAAATGAATGGGACGGAATGACCCACGACTACACCCGGAAGGCGGCATTGTCCATGCGGAGATCATGCTTCCTGCCCACGCCCCGCCGGAATTTGCAGACCGTTCTATCCTCTGGAACAGCGTGGAGCAAATCGAGAGCAAGGGACAGCCAGCTTGCCCGTGAGATCGAGGCAGCTCTGCCCCGTGAACTGTCCGGTGAACAGCAGCTTGCCCTTGTGCGCACCTATGTGAAGGACAACTTTGTAGACAAAGGAATGTGTGCTGACTTTGCTATCCATGACAAGGGAACCGGCAACCCTCATGTCCATATCATGCTGACGCTCCGGCCTCTGAAAATGGACAGTGGGGCGCAAAGTGCCGCAAGGCATACGATCTGGACGAGAATGGACAGCGTATCCCGGATGGGAAAGGCGGCTGGAAAAATCACAGAGAGGATACGACCAACTGGAACGATAAAGGAAATGTGGAGATTTGGCGGGCAGCGTGGGCGGCCTACACCAATCGGGCGCTGGAATCTGCCGGCAGACCGGGCGCATTGACCACCGCAGCTACAAGCGGCAGGGCATTGATAAGATTCCCTCTGTCCATCTGGGGCCAGCCGCCAGCCAAATGGAAAAGCGCGGCATCCGCACCGACAAGGGAGTAAACCGGCAGATTGCCGCTGACAACAAGCTGCTGAAAGAAATCAAAGCCCGCATTACCCGTCTTTATCGCTGGTCGAAGATGAAGCGGAAAAACCAAACACAGCAAAGCAGCTTGACCGCCTTGTGGGAGGCCAGCAGCAGCTGAACACTTCCACCCGCACCGGCAAAATCCGGGCCTTGCAGGAAAGCGCTGCACTATTCAGCTTTTGCAGGCAAACGGCATCAATCTATGCAGCAGCTCCATGAAAAATCGCTGATATGAACATCCGTTACTATGACCTGCGGGGAAAGATCGTCAAGGCAGAACGCCGGATCGCCGCTCTTACCGAGCGCGGGGAGATGTGGGAACAGTACAATCAGTACAAGTCCATCCACAAACAGCTTGCCAAAGTAAAGCCGGAAAAGCGGGAACAGTTTGAGCAGCGCCACAGCAGGGAACTGATCCTGTATGACGCAGCAGCCCGGTATCTGAAAGAATTGAAAGACAGCGGTGAGGCAATTACCCCGAAGGCATGGCAGCGGGAAATCGACCAGCTGACCGCCGGAAAGCAGACGGACACGCTTTCCATGAAATCCATGCGGGAGGATTTGAAAGCAGTGGAACGGCTCCGCAAAACCGCCGATCAGCTGTCCCGACAGGAAAGGGATAAGTCTCACGACCGTGGGCCGGAGCGGTAAAGGCTACCGCGTTTTGGCGTATCCCTGTCAAGTGCGTCGCGTTTCACGACATACTTTTGCATACAGAAAAACCGCCGTACAGGTTTCCCCATACGGCGGCAGACTGTTTATTTGCCGAACAAATCGCTGTATGTGCCGGTGCGGGCCAGCGTCAGCACCAGAACATCATCCTCTATGCGATAGACAAGCAGCCAGTCCGGGAGAATATGACATTCCCGATGGCATGCCCAATCGCCGGACAGGTCATGGTCACGGTTTTTATCCGGCAGCGGCTCGCCCATTGCCAGCAATGCTACGACCTGCTCCAGCAGCTCAATCTTCAAGCCACGCTTGATGGCTCGTTTGTAGTCCTTTTTGAAACTGGTCGTGTACTTGACGGTATATTTGGTTTCTTTCATCTTTTCAGGTCAGCAAACAACTCGTCAAGGTCATTGTAGCCCTTTACAGACGGGTCTTTGCAATCCTTTCCGCTTCCAGCATGGCAGCAACCGTTTCTTTGTTCGGCTGTTCCAGCCTTACTTCAAAGGGAATGCCGCCTTCACGAAGCGACTGGCGCACAAAGATGTTAAACGCCGTAGTCAGGTTCATGCCAAGTTCAGTAAACAGTGCGTCCGCCTGCGCTTTCAAATCTGCGTCCATGCGGATACTGATGTTTGTGGTATTTCCAGCCATACGATCAACCCCTTTCTGCTGGCAATTATAGTATATGCCATTTGCACGAAAGAAAACAATACTTTGCACGAATATTTAACAATAAATTCACTGGAGGAGGTTACGCTTTATGAAAGAAATCATTTATGAAGAACAACAAGACTGAACCTATCCTTGTCATGGATTACCGCCAGTACCGCAGAGCGCGGAGGCTGGTGCATGAGTGCTGCAACTACATCGACGGAAACTGTATCGCTCTGGACGATGGGGAGGAATGTGTCTGTGTCCAGTCTATTTCCTACTCCCTGTTGTGCAGGTGGTTTCGGACGGCGGTATTGCCGCAGGATAAGGAACTGGAAACGGCGCTGTTCCATCGGCTAAATGCTAAGAAGTGCGCCGTATGCGGGGCGCTGTTTACCCCCGGTTCTAACCGGGCCAAATACTGCCCGGAATGTGCCGTACGCATGAAGCGGATCAACGCCGCAAAGCGCAAGCGGAAACAACGGGAGAAATGTCACGCTTTAGGGGCTGAAAAACCCTTGTAAATCAAGGATTTTTTCGAGGATGTCAAAGGCAGGTCTGATAGATTTATCCTCTGACCTCTAAAATAGCCTTAAAATGTGTACAGAATTCCAAGAGAACCCCAAAGGAGGAACCCTATGTCAGACAATCGAAAATATTATTACCTGAAACTCAAAGAAAACTATTTTGACGATGATTCCATCGTGCTGCTGGAAAGTATGCAGGACGGTGTGCTGTATTCCAACATTCTGCTCAAGCTGTATCTGAAATCGCTGAAACATGGCGGACGGCTTCAACTTGACGAGGACATCCCTTACACGGCGCAGATGATTGCCACCATTACCCGCCAGCAGATCGGCACTGTGGAGAGAGCCTTGCAGATCTTTTTGAAGCTGGGTCTTGTGGAGGTGCTGGACAGCGGCACATTCTACATGAGCAACATCGAACTTTTAATCGGCCAGTCCTCTACCGAGGCTGAGCGAAAGCGGGCTGCGAGGCTTCAAAATAAGGCTCTTTCTGCGCTCCAGACAAGTGGCGGACATTTGTCCGACATTCGTCCACCAGAGATAGAGATAGAGTTAGAGAAAGAGATAGAGATAAAGAGAGAGATAGAGAAGGGACACCCCGCCCACGCCTATGGCCGTTACCAGAATGTTTTCCTGACGGACGGGGAACTGGCAGACTTACAGGCCAGCTTTCCCACTGTATGGGGCCAGTACATCGAAAAGCTGTCCGAGTACATGGCTTCTACCGGCAAGCGGTATCAGAGCCATGCCGCCACCATCCGGCGCTGGGCCGGTGAGGACGCTAAAAAAACGATCACACCCTCACGCAACCGGGATTACAGCGTAAAGGAGGATGAAACTGTATGATTGAGATTACCGCAGAAATCCGGGCGCTGATCGACAAGGCAGCCGCCAGTGTGGAGCTGGCCGGGGACGAGTACATAGACCCGGCAGACGGCCTCATTCACTGTAAGAGGTGCGGCGGCCAGAGGCAGACCGTTGTGCCATGCTTTGGGAAACCCGGCTACTTCATGCCCCGCTGTATCTGCCAGTGCCAGCGGGAGACCGAGGAACAGCGCAAGGCCGCTGAGGAACGGCAGCGCCGCATGGAGCGTATCAAGCGCCGGAAGGCCCAGGGCCTGCAAGACCGCTATCTGTACGACTACACCTTTGCCAACGACAACGGCCAAAATCCCCTGATGGACAAGGCCCGCGCCTATGTGGAGAACTGGAAAGAGGCATATAAGAGCAATATCGGGCTTTTGCTGTTTGGAGATGTGGGAACCGGCAAGTCTTTCTTCGCCGGATGTATTGCCAACGCTTTGCTTGACCAGGATGTGCCGGTGCTGATGACAAACTTCCCCACCATTCTGAACCGCCTGACCAGGATGTTCTCTGAGGACAGGTCGGAGTTTATTGCCAGCTTTGACGAGTATGACCTGCTTATCATTGACGATCTGGGAGTAGAGCGCAGTACCGAATATGCTATGGAGCAGATGTTTTTCGTCATCGACAGCCGCTACCGCAGCCGCAGGCCCATGATTATCACAACAAACTTGAAACTGTCCGAGCTGAAAAACCCGCCTGATCTGGCCACGCCCGTATCTATGACCGTATTCTGGAACGGTGTGCGCCGATTCTTGTTTGACGGGAAGAATTTCCGGGAAGAAAATGCCGGTGCTACCCGACAGACAGCAAAGACATTGTAAACAGTAAGCAAGACTGATTTTTTACCGGGCGGCACAGACCCGTTCGGAGAAAGGAGCGCCATGAACAGAGAACCCCGTACTATGCAGATGGCAGATGCCGTTACTGCGTCCAGAGCGCTGGAAAACACGCCGGCGATGGTAAAGAAAATCGGTAAGACAACCTACAAGGTTCATGTCCATTTCAGCAATACCAGCACAGAAACCATGAGCGATAAAATCAAGCGTATGCTCAAAAATGAAATTCAGCAAATGTGACAGACTGATAAACGAAGCCGCCTTGTGCTAAACTGATGATGGTACGCGCCAAAATTTTTGTTAAGGAGGACAAGAAAATGCTTTACACAGAAAAGCGCAAATAAAGTCAAGGCTAAAATGAAAGCCTTTGAAAATTTTATCTGGTTGAAAATTAGACATCAAAACAAGACCACCACACCAGTGCTGGTCTGAAGGTATAGTAGATAATTAAGATTCTGGAAGAGATGCAAGATATTCTTTCACTCGTCCATGGTAGATGCGTAGAACTTGTTGCACCGGCAGTCATATAGACATAATACGGTTTCTTTTGAGCCCGTTTTGTCAAACTGATACCGGGATCATCTTGTGGATGTGTTTTGATTAAGACATCCATTACCTGAAATAGTGTTTCCTGAGGTCAGAAGAACCTCGTTTTGAAGTTGAACACTTTTCTGTTCATAAGAGCCGGATTCGTTGGGTCTACACCGGCAAAAGCAGTAATGGCACCCTTGTAGTGAAGCAAGGAAACATCACCAATCTCAGCCATCAGTTGAGGACCGAGTGACGTTCCATTTCATTGCCATAACAACGGGATACTCCGGAAGCTTGGATGCAGTTTCGTTCATGAGTGCGTAGCGACTCAACAGTAATAGAAGCACTGTTAAGTTGGTCAACTGCCTGCTTGATAATAAGCTTTGTAATGTCATCCTTAGTACAGAACAAGCTCCTTTGCTTTTCCATAGATTTCTTCAGCTTTTGACTTGCTGAAGTTGTACTTCTTGCGTTTACCAGTTTTCATAGTGATCAATAAAGCGTTTATGGACATTTTACGGACACAGTCTACATGCCAGTATGCAAAATCGACCCATTTCTGGCTGCCGTCACTACGTGCAGGACTGTCAAAATAAGTATTAACACCGGGATAGGTTTGGTCAAGGATGCCGATAAGGTTATTCTTCATAGCCGTCTTGTGCTTCATGTAAAAGCCAAACTGACGGTTCATGGTTTTGAGTTGATTGCGTAATTCATCCATAACGCTATACTGTTTCAGATTTTGCCACTTGTCAAGTGCATATCGGGCAATTTTAACAGAGTCAGCTTTATCTGTTTTGACTTTACGAAGGGAATCGTTATCAAAATCCTTGATAAGCTTTGGGTTAATGGCACTAACGAAAAGATTTGCTTCGGAAAGTTGATGGGCAAGGACTTCGTAATAGCGTCCGGTATGCTCCATTACAATTCGGACTCACCTTCGATAGACTTGATAAGTTTTACAAGCGAATTGATGTCACTGGATGTGTGTTTAATTTCAAAGGGTGTGGAAACAATTTCGCCAAAGGCCGCATAATAGCAACCATACTTTTACCTTTTGAAACATCGATACCTGCGTTCATAAATTTGTCACTCCTTAAGATTATTGCAATGGATAAGTACCAGTTTTACTCATTGCCTATTCAATCTACTGTGGTGTGACACGAATGCAATATTCAACCTGCATAAAACGAACGCTGCGAATGAGGAGCTGGTTATCAGTCTGTGTTACGGACGCGAAGTCAAGAAAAGAGAAGATATCCAATTGCTACCTACATTCTAACAGCTTAAGCAACAAGATGGATAATTCCTTACTGGCTGTAAGGGATATTAACCATAAATATATTGTAGTAGAAAAAGAGAAACATGAAATTGAGCGAGTAAAGGAAGTCTTTGCGGAACATCTGCGGCAAAGCCCTGATTTTGAACTGCTCTGGTCGGACAAGATGGGCTATGTCTGGCTGACGATTGGCGTCAATCCAGTCTATGTGGATACCGGTATCAGAATCGATCAGCCGCCGATCTCTGCGGCAGGTGTTTGGATGATGTTGCTATGGATGTTTTGTATATGACGGGCAACGATCATGCACTGGAGGAAGCCGATCCGCTGGAATTGGCCGAAATCAAGCGGCGCTGGGAGCCATATATCAACCAGCTGCCGGAATATGCGTATATCTGCGACGATTTACTAAGTGGACGCAAATTTCATACAAACGTGCCAGAAGCAATAAAATGCTTCTGGCACGTTATTTTAAGAGCTTTCTATGGTTTCGATACTCTATTATTCCCCAAAACAGTCCGAGAATAAACAGCGTGACCACAATAATAAAGCTGTATTTGAATGGTACAAAATGTGCTTCTATGACATCAAAGTTCCAGTAGCGCTGAGCAAAGAAATAATGTATAGCAGAACATTCAAAATCGTAGAGTTTCTGCTTTTCTTTAGTTCATTTTGTGCAGTCAAATAGGATATTTTTAGGTGAAGAGCTTCTGCGTGTTTTTTGTAAGGCTCGCTTTCCTTAATGTAGTTCAATAAATTATGAGTTTCAATTGGAAGATTAGGAGAGCAAAAAAGATTCTGCAAGTAAATATCATTTCGTACCGACCGCCGAAGATCTGTTTCATTTTCAAGGTTAGAGTTTTGAAAAATATGAATATAGAGTTTTAGCGATTCCAATATAATGGCCGAATATAAAATTGGTTGAAAGTTATCACAATCAAAGTCAGAAACTACACTACAACCAGCTTGTGGATAATATTGGTATATTTCCACTGTACTAATGTCCTTAATTGGTTCAGCAGGCGCTTTCGTATCAATGAGTTTGCAAAAGTAATCTGAAATATTTTCAATATTATTCGAAAAGACCAATGTGTCATGCACAAAGAAATATTCTTGGGAACGATAACACTTATTTGTCAATTCCCAGATAAACTCAGAAATATTTTCATATATTATTTCAGAAATTTTCATTCCTGCCTCGACAGGTTTCTCTTCATCAAAGAATTGATATTTCTCCACAGACAGTAGGTTGTAGTTTTCTGCTTTTGCCCCGACATCATCTTTGGCAAGTGGTTTTCCTGTTTTGTAGTTTATGACTTCAAAAACAATGAACAAAACACTGTTCATCATAAAGGCACCGGCATCAATTTGATACATCTGACCATTTATCCAAACTAAAAATGGCTCTAGCCAGAAAGTAAATTCGATTTTGAAATATCGTTCATCAACTAAGATAGATTGTGCGTGCCTAAGATTGATATAGAAACCGGAATCTTTCAAAGTCACTTGCATCGTTTTCTTTTTCAGCTGAATCTTTTGATTTGAAGGAAAATGTAGTCGCTTGATGTACATAATCATATTGGGCCGTTACCTCCATTTTCCCATCAACAGAAGTAATAGTCTCGTCTGTTGCCACGAAGAAGAAGATGATGCTTTTCCAGTAAGGATTGCATCTGCTTCTTTTTGTGCGGGATAACATTACGAAGTTTTCGTAAAAACCAGTTTGTCGCTTTATACTGTGTCGAATTATATGCGCTTAAAAATAAAACAGTATCATCCACTTGCAATGACCTCCGATCTCGTCAGTAAAATTTATATTATTAATTATACAGCCAAATGACATACAACAAGCATAGTGCAACAGATAATACTGTTGCTTATTTTTTTGATAAAAAGTCCTTGACAACTCGTTTCGGGAGATGAGAAAGGAACGTATTACGGGCGTGTATTTCAGGACAGCGACCTGGCGAAATGGCTGGAGGCGGTGGCGTACTCACTGACCGTCGAGGCAAATCCAGAGCTGGAGGCGCGTGCCGATGCGATCATCGACCTGATCGGGCGCGCAGCGACCGGACGGCTACCTGGATACCTATTTCATTGCGGCGGAGCCAGAACATAGAGTGGCAGAACTTGACGGACTGCCATGAGATGTACTGTGCCGGACATATGACGGAGGCAGGCGTCGCGTACTATCAGGCGACGGGAAAGACGAAGCTTTTAGATATCTGCTGCAAGCTGTGCGATCATATCGATCGGCGGTTCGGACGGGATGCAGGCAAAGTAACCGGCATTCCGGGACATGAGGAGATCGAGCTGGCACTGATGCGGCTTTATCGAGGCAACCAGGGAAGAGAGATACCGGAAGCTGGCGGCATATTTTATCGATGAGCGCGGACGGGATCCGGAGTTCTTCCATAAAGAAGCGGCGGCTAGAAGCTGGAGCCGCACCGATTACATGGACAAGCAGCCGCCGTCCTACATGCAGAACCACAAGCCGGTGCGTGAGCAGGATACGGTGGAAGGACACGCGGTCCGTTGTATGTATCTTCTGACGGCGGCGGCAAACCTGGCAGCGCAGAATCATGATGAGGCGCTGATGGCAGCCTGCCGGAAGATGTGGGACAACATGGTAGACCGGCGGATGTACATAACGGGTGGAATTGGTTCCACCTATTACGGCGAGGCATTTACCGTGGATTATGATTTGCCGAATGACACCGCTTACGCGGAAACGTGTGCGGCGGTGGGGGTCTGCTTCTTCGCGAAACAGATGCTGGAGGCGGATCCGGACGCGCGGTATGCAGATATTCTGGAGCGGGAGATTTACAACGGAACTATCAGCGGCATGCAGTTAGACGGAACGAAATTCTTTTATATCAATCAGCTTGAAGCCAATCCGGGCATGCCGACCAACGCATATGGCGAAGAAGAATACACACCGGAGCGGATCGGCTGGTATGACTGTGCATGCTGTCCTCCGAACCTGGCGCGTCTGATGACCTCACTTGGTTCCTATGTATGGTCTTCAAGTGAAGATACGATCTATTCCCACCTGTTTGTCGGGGGAACGGCTTCCTTTGAAACAGCGGGCGGCGTGAAGATAGCGCTTACATCGAAATATCCGTGGAACGGCTCCGTTACCTACACGGTAGAACCGGAGCAGGCGGGAGCAGAATTTACTTTGGCAGTCCGTTATCCGGGCTGGTGCCATCAGATGCAGGTGAAGGTCAATGGCATACCGGTTTCCGGGACAGTCAAGACAGACAAGGGCTACTGGATGATCCAGAGATGTAGGACGGATTTTGCGGACATTCAAAATAAAAAAGAATGTGGAGGTAACAGACAATGGCAAAATCATTATTTGAGGAACTGGGCGGCAAATACGAAAGGCAAGGGGATTATTTGATACCGTGCTTAACTGTACCCGCCGAAGAAGAACAGGCAATAGGCATCTGGGGGCAACGGCATTTAGATTATCTAAAACAGTACCGTAAAGTTACATACACCAATCTTCTTACAAGCGGCAGACTTAACGCTTACCTTGCCGACATTGACAGACAGGCACAGGAACGCTTTGAAAGGCTCATAGAGGGTATGAAACAGGCACAGGGCATAACGGAACAGCTAAAGGCAGAAAACGCCTTAGAATGGGTGCAGAGAATGAATAACATACGGGCTTGTGCGAGGGAGATTGTGGAAAAGGAAATTATTTTTGCATAAACAGATGATTAGTGGCAGGGGGAAATCCTGCCGCTTTTTCTGCTTTAGTTTGTCAGCTTGACAAATAAAGCTTGACAAATAAAGGGTTAAGGAATATAATTAAATTCAGTATTATACAAGGAGTTAATAAATATGCGGCAAGGTATTCTTAAATAAACTGTCAATTTGATAGTGGGAACAAAAAGTAGCAGTCCCGTTTCACTTTTAATATGGGGCTTAGTTTTTTGTACCCAGTTTAAGAATACTTTTATCATGTAATTTTATATGCCCGAAAACATATAAGTGTTTTGGGGCTAGTTATTTACCCAGTGATAGGAGTATTTATCACTGGGTATTTTTATGCCCTTTTTTTTTTTTTTATAGGAGGAAAATCACATGAAAATAATTAACTTAGGCATTCTGGCTCACGTTGACGCAGGAAAGACAACATTAACGGAAAGTTTATTGTATACCAGTGGTGCAATTGCAGAACCAGGGAGCGTAGATAAAGGCACAACAAGGACAGATACAATGAATTTGGAGCGTCAAAGGGGAATCACTATCCAGACAGCAGTGACATCTTTTCAGTGGGAGGATGTAAAAGTCAACATTATAGATACGCCAGGCCATATGGATTTTTTGGCGGAAGTATACCGTTCTTTATCCGTATTAGACGGAGCAGTATTATTAGTTTCTGCAAAGGATGGCATACAGGCACAGACCCGTATACTGTTTCATGCACTACAGACAATGAAGATTCCGACAATTTTTTTCATCAATAAAATTGACCAAGAGGGGATTGATTTGCCAATGGTATATCGGGAAATGAAAGCAAAGCTTCGGAAATTATAGTGAAGCAAAGGTTGGGCAGCATCCCCATATAAATGTAACGGACAAATGACGATATGGAACAGTGGGATGCGGTAATTATGGGAAACGATGAACTATTAGAGAAATATATGTCAGGGAAACCGTTTAAAATGTCAGAACTGGAACAGGAAGAAAACAGGAGATTCCAAAACGGAACGTTATTTCCCGTTTATCACGGAAGCGCTAAAAACAATCTGGGGATTCGGCAGCTTATAGAAGTGATTGCCAGTAAAGTTTTATTCATCAACGCCTGAAGGTCAATCTGAACTATGCGGGCAGGTTTTTAAGATTGAATATTCAGAGAAAAGGCGGCGTTTTGTTTATGTGCGTATATATAGCGGAACATTGCATTTGAGGGATGTTATTAGAATATCTGAAAAAGAGAAAATAAAAATCACAGAGATGTGTGTTCCGACAAACGGTGAATTATATCCATCCGATACAGCCTGCCTGGAGATATTGTAATTTTACCAAATGATGTTTTGCAGCTAAACAGTATTTGGGGAACGAAATACTGTTGCCGCAGAGAAAATTTATTGAAAATCCCTCCCTATGCTCCAAACAACGATTGCAGTAAAGAAATCTGAACAGCGGGAAATATTGCTTGGGCACTTACAGAAATTTCAGATGGCGACCCTCTTTTAAAATATTATGTGGATACTACAACGCATGAGATTATACTTTCTTTTTTGGGGAATGTGCAGATGGAAGTCATTTGTGCCATCCTTGAGGAAAAATATCATGTGGAGGCAGAAATAAAAGAGCCTACTGTTATATATATGGAAAGACCGCTTAGAAAAGCAGAATATACCATCCACATAGAAGTCCCGCCAAATCCTTTCTGGGCTTCTGTCGGTTGTCCATAGAGCCGCTCCCTATTGGAAGCGGAGTGCAGTATGAAAGCAGAGTTTCACTTGGATATTTAAATCAATCGTTCCAAAATGCGGTTATGGAGGGGGTTCTTTATGGCTGCGAGCAGGGGCTGTATGGATGGAAAGTGACAGACTGTAAAATCTGTTTTGAATATGGATTGTATTATAGTCCCAAGTACCCCCGCAGACTTCGGCTGCTTTCCCCTATCGTATTGGAGCAGGCTTTAAAAAGCAGGGACAGAACTATTAGAGCCATCTCCACTTTGAAATTTATGCACCGCAGGAATATCTCTCACGGGCGTATCATGATGCTCCAAGGTATTGTGCAGATATTGTAAGTACTCAGATAAAGAATGACGAGGTCATTCTGAAAGGAGAAATCCCTGCTAGATGTATTCAAGAATACAGGAACGATTTAACTTATTTCACAAATGGGCAGGGAGTCTGCTTGACAGAGTTAAAAGGATACCAGCCAGCTATTGGTAAATTTATTTGCCAACCCCGCCGCCCGAATAGCCGTATAGATAAGGTTCGGCATATGTTCCACAAGTTAGCTTAACAGCTTGCAAAAGTCATATAAAATGAGATTTGAAAGGAGAATGTAACTTCATGTTTGCTAAAAATTCAAAGGCATATTCTGTCTACCTGCTGTTCCGATTTGTCTGTTCCCTGGCGGTTTCTATGTCCACAGTGCTTTCCATCAAAACCACCTGGAGGTGGTGCAGCTGGATGCTTTCCAGCTTGTCCTGGTAGGGACGGTCAGGAGACCTCCTGCTTCTTGTTCGAGATGCCCACCGGTGTGGTGGCGGATTTGTATAGCCGTCGGCGCTCGGTGCTGATTGGAATGTTCCTCTACGGCCTGGGCTTTCTGATGGAGGGTGCGCTACCGTGGTTCGCGCCGGTTCTGCTGGCCCAGGTTGTCTGGGGTTGCGGTGATACCTTCATCACCGGCGCTCTGGAGGCGTGGATTGCCTCGGAGGAAGAGGACAAACCCATAGAAGGTGTCCTGCGGGCAGTCAAATGGGGCAAATCGGCGGCGTTCTGGCGTGGTGCTGGGCACACTGCTGGGAAACATAAACCTGCAAATGCCTGTCATCTTGGGGGGCAGTTTGTGCTTGTTGTTGGGGCTGGTGATGGTTCGCATCATGCCAGAAACCAACTTCTCCCCGCTATTGAGGAACGGCAGGGCTTTGCTTAAAGACTTTATTCGCCTGTTCAAGCTCAACCTGGGCTTTGTGAAAGGCGCACCTGCTGGCGCTCTTAGCAATCACATATGCGGGGACTTGCCAGTGAAGGCTTTGACCGGCTCTCCACCGCTCATATTTCTGGATGACACGGTAATACCCGTTATCGGGCCGCTGAACAGCGTCACTTGGTTCGGTGTTATCAGTCTTATCGGCAGACGGCTTAGGTATTCTGGCTTCCAGTTGCTCATCGCCCGCATGGAGAAAAAGGACTGTCAGCCGAACCAGTGTGGTCATGTCCACCAGCGCCGGGTATATCCCTGCCTGGTTCTCTGCGGTGGGCGGAGCTTTGGTTCATGTTGTTGGTGTTCCTGCTGGCGGGCTTATGCGCACCATCAAGGAGCCTGTGCTGGCCGCCTGGATGAACGACCAAGTGGATGAGAAAAGCGCCACAGTCTCTTTCCACCAGCGGACAGCTGGACTCTTTCGGGCAGATCATCGGCGGGCCTATTGTGGGCTGGTAGCCCAGCAGGTGTCCATACCTGGGGCTGGTCTGTACCGCTTTCCTGCTGCTGCCCGCGCTGTTCTTAGTGCCGGTGGCGGGAAGAAGCGGGATTGATATGGCATAGTTGTTTACTGACGAGCGGGAGATTACTTCCGCTCGTCTTCATTTAGTAGCGCAAAATTTGAGGACTCTTTATTCCTTATTCGGTATAGCGGAGGCGGCTGTCAATTCGACATAATTTTCTTGTGATATTTTACCGTACATGAGCATTTTGTTTTTGCATTTGAAAGAACAAACTCTCACCAAATAAAACGTATATTCGCGGGTTATTTTGTTATACCCTAAATTACCCCTCTGAATTTGTTTTTGAATTTGGAGGGTTTTTATGTCCTTTTTCGGCAGTTATCTATCTGCTCATACGAAGCAAAAATTTATCAATACATAGCATATCAGAGAACGGCAGGAAACCAGTTAAAAAATTTCTGTCAGTGCAACGGTAATTCTCCACCTTGAAAGTAGAAGTACACCTTACGCCAATAGAATTACTATTTCTATAACCGTAAAGGTCATAGAGCCTTTGCGGTTTTTTTTGTCGATTTTGTTGGAAAGTGCCGTAGGGCTGTTTCTGATATGCGGTGTCGTTCTCCGCCTCTCCATCTGGATTTTTACATTTCAAAAATTCAGATGGGAGGTATTTATGCAATATGCACCAAGAAAGGTATATATCAGAGAAAGTGGCGGCTGTGGAATTATCCTACATGGATTTCTGCCGCTGCAGGGAATCCGACCAGACCTATATGGACAAGCTGTTTATCCCCATTCAAGGCTGTCTGCTTGAAGTCGTGAGGGAGCAATACACAGACTTCTACCGTGACAAGGAACGGTGGCGTTATCTGCAAAAATTAGATACAAAGAATAGACTGCTATCTCTCGACGGATTTACGGACAGCGAGGGGAATCCTCTGGACTTTATCACTGATGAAGCGGTGGACATTGCAGAAACCGTTGTCAATGCGGTCATGGTGGACAGGCTGAAAGCCGCCCTGCCTTTGCTGTCGGATAGTGAACAGGAGCTGATACAGGCAATCTTTTTTGACGGACTTTCCGAGCGTGAAGTCGGGGCGAGGTTGGGCATAACCCAGAGCGTTGTAAAACAAACGCAAAGCCAGAATCCTAATAAAACTAAGAAAGATAATAGAAAATTAAAATTTAAGGCGTTCAGCCCCCTTGTTTTTTCCTTTGGGAAGATGAGGGGCTTTCTGCCCCTCCTCAATCAATTCTGATTGGAGGAAGTAAGAATGGCATACAACCACGGACGGGAGGACAGGAAATGGCGTATCTGGAAAGAAGCGGAGGAAAAGCTGCTGCGTGAGTGCGGCGTTGATGAAGCGACCATTGAGCAGATACGCATGGCGGACAGGGCAGACTTCAATTCCAACAGGCGGTTTTACCGATGGACGAATGACGTTGCGTGGAATATCTTGAGGACATGGCGGCAGCAGGAGCGGCAGGCGGAAGTGGGTACGGTTGCGGAGTTACTGGAAGAGATTGAGAGCGAAAATCTCTATCAAGTATTAGTCACGGTGGACGGCGTACCTTGAAAATCGTCCTGCTGAAAAATGCAGGGTATTCCACCAAAGGAGATTGCCCCGCTTGTGCATTTGACGACTGGTGCTATCTATGCGAGGTTAGACCATCTGCGGAAAAAGCTGCGGAAAATCTTATAGCTTCTAAAACAGCCTGCCATCCCAGGCTACTAGTGAGGGATGGAAATCTCTCACTCATTTTGCAGGAGGACAACAGGATGGCATACAGGGTTAAGGCATACACGCTTCTGGAGGAATCCACGGAAAGCGGCACAAGGTATTTTATCAGCTTTAAGGACGGGCAGGGCAAATCCTAACGAGTTGGAAGTGTCGGAACAGTTCTTATGGAGTTTCGGCAGATGGAGCGCAGGAACAGGAATCTTTCTATGGGACGAGCGGCACAGGGAGTTTAACGAGGTATG
>SCPN01000897.1_pt1 | contig 29934 bp, 24 predicted proteins | sample 6106831 | NCBI WGS metagenome assembly SCPN01 (sample SAMN10720447, study PRJNA508395) | human gut metagenome | isolation source: Participant 1, 0 month
TTTTATTAACAATATTAAGAATTTTTAATTGCATAACCAGTTTTACTGCCAGAACGGATTTCAATATCATTGCATTATCTGGCAATGTATCAATCATTTTTATAATGTTATTGATATAACCATCGAGATCTTCATTCCCAAATATATCTGAATAATCAATAGTTAATTCCAATTGTTCTGTAATGCAATCTTTAAAATTCCCTGTCGATATTCGCACATGATCAAACATAACAGCTGTCATATTCGATTTAATAAATGATATTTCTTTGGCAGACAGAAACTCTGCTCTGGTGAAGTGCGAAGCGTAAAGATAACAATTATCGAAGTTTGAATTTCTAATCTGATATTCGCGAAAATTACTCTGAGTAAGTTGACTCTGCGAGAAGTCAACTGTATCAAGAATATTTTTGCTGAAATCGACACATTCACCACTCGCTTTGATAAAAATCACATTGTGTAAACGTCGACATCTAAATATGACATTATCAACTATTGCAGTAGTAAAATTGCAATCCCCAATTTCTTTACATTCAGAATGTTACATGTTGTAGATTTGATGATAAAAAGAAGACACCTTCGATATAACGTCACCTTTAAAAATGACAACTTGTTAAATCCAAATCAGACAGGTCGATATACCCTGCGCATCTTTATCCTCCATCAGAAAATTGCAAGCGCATTCAATTTTTTTCATTTCTGTAGAATTTTACACTTATAGTATCATTACTGATTGAGACTTCACGAAACATATTTATTGCATGATTTTTTCGTTCCGTTGTTTTATATTTGAAAAAATATTGCTGATATAAATAAAGTTATCTCTGTTTAAACCTGGCACCCCATTGAAATTACGTAGTAAATCAAGATCTACTATATTATTTCCTTGCATCACATCATGTTTCATCAAAGAGTTATTGCCGCCAGAATTTAGGATATGACTTATCATAAAACCTCTGCATAACAGAAATAAAATAACCTGGAAAAGTAGCCTGAATGTCCAGACACTACCGGCGAAAGGAAAAGAATCTCTGATAAGGCATTGAGATAATGGATATTCTTAGTGAAGAAGAAGTGAGTTACTATAAAAAATCGCTCATATCCCAGGAAGGAAGCATAAAAAAAGGTGCGCCAGGAGACGCACCAGTTGTTGCAAAATCAGCACTGTGGGGCGTAATTACCCCTTGCCTTTTACACTGCTGATAAAGGTGGAACGGGCAGATGTCGATCCCAGGCGTTCAGCTTCATCAAGCAGTTTTAACGCCTTATCAACATCACCTTTCGCGACAGCGTTTTTGATCGCGGTATTAAAATAACTTTCCGTGTCGTTGAGCATCGGCTCGCTTTTCTTCACCGGTGCCGGAGCGGGTGCAGCCACAGCTGGTGCCGCCGTGTTACCTACCGTAACCGGAGCTGGAGCGGAAGAACCAAATAAAGGTCCTACCAACACGCTGGAGCTGGAGTTCGTTTTCACTTTCAGTTTCAGTAAGCCATCGGTGGTATGACGAGCAACCGGATCGGGGATATCCGGGATCGAGTTACCGACGCCCTTGGCATAGGCTTTAGCCGGGTCGAGCAGTTGGGTCGTCTGCTGGAGATCTTTTTCCGTGGTAAAGACCAGAACATAAAGTTTTTGCTGCCCCAACGCCGGTGTCAGGCGCATAACGCCTTCCAGCCGATCTGCACTCATCACGCCTGGTTCCTGGTAGGTGAAATAACTGCTGGGGAAGAAGGCTGATGGGGTCATGTTCTGATCAAGAATCAGCACGTTCGGCGCAAAAACGCTGGTTTGTTTGTTCACTTCGCTGGTCAGCGTCAGGGTCAGTTCGCCAATGTTTGCCGGGACGCTGTACGCAGCAACCGGACCACTGATGCCGGGAACGTTCAGTTGTTGGCCGCCGGTCGCCAGTTGGGTGGTCTGGGTTTTAGATTGATCGACCGGTGTCCAGGTGAGTTGTTGCAGCGCAGCAGATGGAATGGCTGGCGCGTCGCTGGTGTTTTGCGGTACGTAGTTAACATCGGCAAGGCTGATTCCAGGCGCGCTTGCCAGTAACCCTGCTGATAAACAGAGGGCGATGAGACTTTTATTCATTTTCATTGTTTTCACCTCAAAATCTGGAGCTCAGCGGTAGCCAGGCAATAGCGCGCTAAACCCGATAATCAGAGGGGCTTTCGCCCCTTTCAGATAATGACAACCTGTTTTATGCCGGATGCGGCGTAAACGCCTTATCCGGCCTACATTTGACAGCGTTGTAGGCCTGATAAGACGCGCAAGCGTCGCATCAGGCGTTGGTTGCCGAATGCGGCGTAAACGCCTTATCCGGCCCAGGTTTTGCTATTACCACCAGATTTCCATCTGGGCACCGAAGGTCCACTCGTCGCTGTCGCCACGACCGAAGCTGCCGCCGTTGAAATCAGCAGGAACGGCTTTGCCGTAGTTCGGGTTAACCTTGCTATCGCCGTTGTAGTCATAACCCCATTTCTCATCCCACTTGGCGTAGGTTGCGAAGACACGAATAGCCGGGCGTGACCAGATGCTGTCGCCAGCCTGCCATTGTTGTGCGAGGGTAATTTTGTACTGATTGTTCTTGTCGCCGGTGCGCTGGGATTCGACGTTGTCGTAGCCGATTTCCATCACGGTGCTCATGATTGGCGTCCACTTGTACATCGGGCGAATACCAACGGTCCACCACTTGGTGCCGTTGTCGTTATCCCAGTTGATATCCTGGTACATACCCACGTACATCATGTCCCAGTTGTCGCCCATGGAGATCGCACCGTGGTCGAGGATACGCAGCATGTGACCGTTGTTGTTGATATTGTAGGCAAATTTTTCGTTATCAAACGCGACGCCAGAACCCTGCGACAGACCTTTACCCTGCGAGGTCATCGAGTCAGTAGCGTACTGAACAACAAACTTGTTAAAGCCCTTCAGGACACTCTGAGTATGTTCAGCAGTGAATAACCAGCCGTCTTTCGATGCGCCATCAACCAGACGATAGTTATCACGCAGGTTGGCACGACCGTAGTCGACACCCAGTTCTAATGTGCCGCCCGGGTTGATTTCCATCTGCGCTAAACGCACATCGAAAACGTCGTTCGCGGTTTCGTTGGTATAGTCATAAATATTGTTGCTGGCAAAAGAGGAAGAACCACCAGCTTCAGAGGAGCGGGTTGCTGCCAGAGAGAGTTTACCGAAGCCAACATCGATGTTTTCCAGACCGGCACCAGGACCAGAAATATCCCAGTAGTAGAAGTCGATCATATGAACGTCATGACGTTGGTAGAAGCGCTTACCTGCCCAGATGGTGGAACCTGGCAGCCATTCGATCAGGTTTTTACCCTGCACGTTTGCTTCACGGAAGGCCGGATCGGTAGCTTCCCAGTCATTCTGTTGCGCGACGGAATAGGCCACGTTAGTGTCGAAATAGAAGCTCTTATCGCCCTCTTTCCACACTTCCTGACCCAATTTTAATTCAGCATAAGTTTCACATTCGTTGCCAAGACGGTATTTACTTTGAGCACCGGTAGTCTGGAAACACTGTTGTTCACCGCCGCTACCTGTCCAGCCAATACCGGAACGTGCATAGCCGTGGAAATCAACAGCCATTGCCTGAGCAGACATTACGCCCGCTGCGACGGCAACCGCCAGAGGAAGTTTGCGCAGAGTAATCATCATTCTATCTCCTGAGTCATTGCTTTTCTTTTTTCACATCACCTGTGACAGGCTTTGTGTGTTTTGTGGGGTGCTTAAACGCCCGGCTCCTTATGCAGTCGACGACATGCAGTGCCATCCTCACGGAACAGATGGCAACGCTCTGGCGGCAGGCCGATAGCGAATGTGGCACCTTCTTCTACCAACACCACGTCGTTCTGGCGGTACACCAGGTTTTGACGAATGGAAGGGATCTGGATATGGATTTGGGTTTCGTTGCCGAGTTGCTCGACGACCTGAACTTCACCCTCAAGGATGACGTCAGCGATATCACTCGGCAGTAGATGTTCCGGGCGAATACCCAGCGACATATTGGCTCCAACCTGGACATCACGGCTTTCAACTGGCAGCCAGACTTGCTGACGATTTGGCATCGGCAGCTCCACCTGCACTTGATCGATTGCGGTGGCGGTCACTTTTACCGGCAGGAAGTTCATCTTTGGCGAACCGATAAATCCGGCGACAAAACGGTCTGCCGGATAGTGGTACAGCTCCAGCGGTTTCCCAACCTGCGCCACGCGACCGGCGTCCAGCACCACGATTTTGTCGGCCAGCGTCATCGCTTCGACCTGATCGTGGGTGACGTAAATCATTGTGCGGCCCAGGCGTTTATGCAGACGGGAGATTTCGATACGCATTTGCACACGCAGTGCAGCATCGAGGTTGGAGAGCGGTTCATCGAGCAAAAATACGCTTGGCTCGGCCACCAGCGTACGGCCAATCGCCACACGCTGACGCTGACCGCCAGAGAGCGCTTTCGGTTTGCGATCCAGCAAATGCGCCAGTTGCAGCACTTCCGCCACCTGGTTAACGCGTTGGTTAATCACCTCTTTTTTTGCGCCAGCCAGTTTCAGGCCAAATGACATGTTTTCTGCTACTGACAGGTGGGGATAGAGCGCGTAAGACTGAAACACCATACCAACGCCGCGTTCTGCTGGCGGAGTGTCATTCATCCGTTTCTCACCGATGAACAGGTCGCCGCTGGTGATCGTCTCAAGCCCGGCAATCATGCGCAGTAAAGTCGATTTACCGCAGCCAGACGGTCCGACAAACACCACGAATTCACCTTCATGGATATCGAGATTGATATCTTTCGATACCACGACCTCGCCCCAGGCTTTCGTTACATTTTGCAGCTGTACGCTCGCCATGCCCTTCTCCCTTTGTAACAACCTGTCATCGACAGCAACATTCATGATGGGCTGACTATGCGTCATCAGGAGATGCTTAAACCTCCACCCCCGGCTTTTTTATGGGGGAGGAGGCGGGAGGATGAGAACACGGCTTCTGTGAACTGAACCGAGGTCATGTAAGGAATTTCGTGATGTTGCTTGCAAAAATCGTGGCGATTTTATGTGCGCATCTCCACATTACCGCCAATTCTGTAACAGAGATCACACAAAGCAACGGTGGGGCGTAGGGGCAAGGAGGATGGAAAGAGGTTGCCGTATAAAGAAACTAGAGTCCGTTTAGGTGTTTTCACGAGCACTTCACCAACAAGGACCATAGATTATGAAAATAAAAACAGGTGCACGCATCCTCGCATTATCCGCATTAACGACGATGATGTTTTCCGCCTCGGCTCTCGCCAAAATCGAAGAAGGTAAACTGGTAATCTGGATTAACGGCGATAAAGGCTATAACGGTCTCGCTGAAGTCGGTAAGAAATTCGAGAAAGATACCGGAATTAAAGTCACCGTTGAGCATCCGGATAAACTGGAAGAGAAATTCCCTCAGGTTGCGGCAACTGGCGATGGCCCTGACATTATCTTCTGGGCACACGACCGCTTTGGTGGCTACGCTCAATCTGGCCTGTTGGCTGAAATCACCCCGGACAAAGCGTTCCAGGACAAGCTGTATCCGTTTACCTGGGATGCCGTACGTTACAACGGCAAGCTGATTGCTTACCCGATCGCTGTTGAAGCGTTATCGCTGATTTATAACAAAGATCTGCTGCCGAACCCACCAAAAACCTGGGAAGAGATCCCGGCGCTGGATAAAGAACTGAAAGCGAAAGGTAAGAGCGCGCTGATGTTCAACCTGCAAGAACCGTACTTCACCTGGCCGCTGATTGCTGCTGACGGGGGTTATGCGTTCAAGTATGAAAACGGCAAGTACGATATTAAAGACGTGGGCGTGGATAACGCTGGCGCGAAAGCGGGTCTGACCTTCCTGGTTGACCTTATTAAAAACAAACACATGAATGCAGACACCGATTACTCCATCGCAGAAGCTGCCTTTAATAAAGGCGAAACAGCGATGACCATCAACGGCCCGTGGGCATGGTCCAACATCGACACCAGCAAAGTGAATTATGGTGTAACGGTACTGCCGACCTTCAAGGGTCAACCATCTAAACCGTTCGTTGGCGTGCTGAGCGCCGGTATTAACGCCGCCAGTCCGAACAAAGAGCTGGCGAAAGAGTTCCTCGAAAACTATCTGCTGACTGACGAAGGTCTGGAAGCGGTCAATAAAGACAAACCGCTGGGTGCAGTGGCGCTGAAGTCTTACGAGGAAGAGTTGGCGAAAGATCCACGTATTGCCGCCACCATGGAAAACGCCCAGAAAGGTGAAATCATGCCGAACATCCCGCAGATGTCCGCTTTCTGGTATGCCGTGCGTACTGCGGTGATCAACGCCGCCAGCGGTCGTCAGACTGTCGATGAAGCCCTGAAAGACGCGCAGACTCGTATCACCAAGTAATGCTGTGAAATGCCGGATGCGGCGTGAACGCCTTGTCCGGCCTACAAAACTGAAACGCATGTAGGCCTGATAAGACGCATCAGTGTCGCATCAGGCAGTTGTTGTCGGATAAGGCGTGAAAGCCTTATCCGTCCTGGAATGAGGAAGAACCCCATGGATGTCATTAAAAAGAAACATTGGTGGCAAAGCGACGCGCTGAAATGGTCAGTGCTAGGTCTGCTCGGCCTGCTGGTGGGTTACCTTGTTGTTTTAATGTACGCACAAGGGGAATACCTGTTCGCCATTACCACGCTGATATTGAGTTCAGCGGGGCTGTATATTTTCGCCAATCGTAAAGCCTACGCCTGGCGCTATGTTTACCCGGGAATGGCTGGAATGGGATTATTCGTCCTCTTCCCTCTGGTCTGCACCATCGCCATTGCCTTCACCAACTACAGCAGCACTAACCAGCTGACTTTTGAACGTGCGCAGGAAGTGTTGTTAGATCGCTCCTGGCAAGCAGGCAAAACCTATAACTTTGGTCTTTACCCGGCGGGCGATGAGTGGCAACTGGCGCTCAGCGACGGCGAAACCGGCAAAAATTACCTCTCCGACGCGTTTAAATTTGGCGGCGAGCAAAAACTGCAACTGAAAGAAACGACCGCCCAGCCCGAAGGCGAACGCGCGAATCTGCGCGTGATTACCCAGAATCGTCAGGCGCTGAGTGACATTACCGCCATTCTGCCGGATGGCAACAAAGTGATGATGAGCTCCCTGCGCCAGTTTTCTGGCACGCAGCCGCTCTACACACTCGACGGTGACGGCACGTTGACGAATAATCAGAGCGGCGTGAAATATCGTCCGAATAACCAAATTGGCTTTTACCAGTCCATTACCGCCGACGGCAACTGGGGTGATGAAAAGCTAAGCCCCGGTTACACCGTGACCACCGGCTGGAAAAACTTTACCCGCGTCTTTACCGACGAAGGCATTCAGAAACCGTTCCTCGCCATTTTCGTCTGGACCGTGGTGTTCTCGCTGATCACTGTCTTTTTAACGGTGGCGGTCGGCATGGTTCTGGCATGTCTGGTGCAGTGGGAAGCGTTGCGCGGCAAAGCGGTCTATCGCGTCCTGCTGATTCTGCCCTACGCGGTGCCATCGTTCATTTCAATCTTGATTTTCAAAGGATTGTTTAACCAGAGCTTCGGTGAAATCAACATGATGTTGAGCGCGCTGTTTGGCGTGAAGCCCGCCTGGTTCAGCGATCCGACCACCGCCCGCACGATGCTGATTATCGTCAATACCTGGCTGGGTTATCCGTACATGATGATCCTCTGCATGGGCTTGCTGAAAGCGATTCCGGACGATTTGTATGAAGCCTCAGCAATGGATGGCGCAGGTCCGTTCCAGAACTTCTTTAAGATTACGCTGCCGCTGCTGATTAAACCGCTGACGCCGCTGATGATCGCCAGCTTCGCCTTTAACTTTAACAACTTCGTGCTGATTCAGCTGTTAACCAACGGCGGCCCGGATCGTCTTGGCACGACCACGCCAGCCGGTTATACCGACCTGCTTGTTAACTACACCTACCGTATCGCTTTTGAAGGCGGCGGGGGTCAGGACTTCGGTCTGGCGGCAGCAATTGCCACGCTGATCTTCCTGCTGGTGGGTGCGCTGGCGATAGTGAACCTGAAAGCCACGCGAATGAAGTTTGATTAAGGGAGATAACAAAAATGGCAATGGTCCAACCGAAATCGCAAAAAGCACGTTTGTTTATTACTCACCTGCTACTGCTACTTTTTATCGCGGCGATTATGTTCCCGCTGCTGATGGTCGTCGCTATCTCGCTGCGTCAGGGAAACTTCGCGACCGGTAGCCTGATCCCGGAGCAAATCTCCTGGGATCACTGGAAACTGGCGTTAGGTTTTAGCGTTGAACAGGCTGATGGTCGCATTACGCCACCGCCATTCCCGGTACTGCTGTGGCTGTGGAACTCGGTAAAGGTCGCCGGGATTTCCGCGATTGGCATTGTGGCGCTCTCCACCACCTGCGCCTACGCTTTCGCCCGTATGCGCTTTCCAGGCAAAGCGACGCTGCTGAAAGGAATGCTGATTTTCCAGATGTTCCCGGCAGTACTTTCACTGGTCGCGTTGTATGCGTTGTTTGATCGTCTGGGTGAGTACATTCCATTCATTGGTCTGAATACTCATGGCGGCGTAATTTTCGCGTATCTGGGTGGGATTGCGCTGCATGTCTGGACCATCAAAGGCTATTTCGAAACCATCGACAGTTCGCTGGAAGAAGCGGCGGCGCTGGATGGTGCGACACCGTGGCAGGCCTTCCGCCTTGTCCTGTTGCCGCTGTCAGTACCGATTCTGGCGGTGGTGTTCATCCTGTCGTTTATCGCTGCCATTACTGAAGTTCCGGTCGCGTCGCTGTTACTGCGTGACGTAAATAGCTACACCGCCGTGGGGATGCAGCAATACCTCAACCCGCAAAACTACCTGTGGGGTGACTTTGCCGCCGCTGCCGTGATGTCTGCATTACCGATCACCATCGTCTTCTTGCTGGCTCAACGCTGGCTGGTCAACGGCCTGACGGCAGGTGGTGTGAAAGGTTAAAGATGTTGTTCTGCCAATGTTATGCCGCTGCACCCTCAACTTACGTTATCCCAACTTGTGACTATTATTCGGCGCTCCACGGAGCGCCTTTTTTTCTTTCGTCTGCAATCTGAATCGTTCGCCGGTTAATATTCCCATCATAGAACTTATTATTTTTACGTTATTTGTTTTCCCACTTACGATAATTCTCTTTCGTGCTCTGAATCACGGCAATAGTATTGTTTTTATCAATTTTGGATAATTATCACAATTAAGATCACAGAAAAGACATTACGTAAACGCATTGTAAAAAATGATAATTGCCTTAACTGCCTGACAATTCCAACATCAATGCACTGATAAAAGATCAGAATGATCTAAGGCAGGTCTGAATGAATACCCAGTATAATTCCAGTTATATATTTTCGATTACCTTAGTCGCTACATTAGGTGGTTTATTATTTGGCTACGACACCGCCGTTATTTCCGGTACTGTTGAGTCACTCAATACCGTCTTTGTTGCTCCACAAAACTTAAATGAATCCGCTGCCAACTCCCTGTTAGGGTTTTGCGTAGCCAGCGCTCTGATTGGTTGCATCATCGGCGGTGCCCTCGGTGGTTATTGCAGTAACCGCTTCGGTCGTCGTGATTCACTTAAGATTGCTGCTGTCCTGTTTTTTATTTCTGGTGTAGGTTCTGCCTGGCCAGAACTTGGTTTTACCTCTATAAACCCGGACAACACAGTGCCTGTTTATCTGGCAGGTTATGTCCCGGAATTTGTTATTTATCGCATTATTGGCGGTATTGGCGTTGGTTTAGCCTCAATGCTTTCACCAATGTATATTGCGGAACTGGCTCCAGCTCATATTCGCGGGAAACTGGTTTCATTTAACCAGTTTGCGATTATTTTCGGGCAACTTTTAGTTTACTGCGTAAACTATTTTATTGCCCGTTCCGGTGATGCCAGCTGGCTGAATACTGACGGCTGGCGTTATATGTTTGCCTCGGAATGTATCCCTGCACTGCTGTTCTTAATGCTGCTGTATACCGTGCCAGAAAGTCCTCGCTGGCTGATGTCACGCGGCAAGCAAGAACAGGCGGAAAGTATCCTGCGCAAAATTATGGGCAACACGCTTGCAACTCAGGCAGTACAGGAAATTAAACACTCCCTGGATCATGGCCGCAAAACCGGTGGTCGTCTGCTGATGTTTGGCGTGGGCGTGATTGTAATCGGCGTTATGCTCTCCATCTTCCAGCAATTTGTCGGCATCAATGTGGTGTTGTACTACGCGCCGGAAGTGTTCAAAACGCTGGGGGCCAGCACGGATATCGCGCTGTTGCAGACCATTATTGTCGGAGTTATCAACCTCACCTTCACCGTTCTGGCAATTATGACGGTGGATAAATTTGGTCGTAAGCCACTGCAAATTATCGGCGCGCTCGGAATGGCAATCGGTATGTTTAGCCTCGGTACCGCGTTTTACACTCAGGCACCGGGTATTGTGGCGCTACTGTCGATGCTGTTCTATGTTGCCGCCTTTGCCATGTCCTGGGGTCCGGTATGCTGGGTTCTGCTGTCGGAAATCTTCCCGAATGCCATTCGTGGTAAAGCGCTGGCAATCGCGGTGGCGGCCCAGTGGCTGGCGAACTACTTCGTCTCCTGGACCTTCCCGATGATGGACAAAAACTCCTGGCTGGTGGCCCATTTCCACAACGGTTTCTCCTACTGGATTTACGGGTGTATGGGCGTTCTGGCAGCACTATTTATGTGGAAATTTGTCCCGGAAACCAAAGGTAAAACCCTTGAGGAGCTGGAAGCCCTCTGGGAACCGGAAACGAAGAAAACACAACAAACTGCTACGCTGTAATCTTCCTGTCCAGCACGCCGCGCCAGTTCGGCGTGCTGTCTTTTTACTCCCGCTTCAGCCGTTTCGAATTACACAACCACAGAGTGATCACCAGTAACAGGATCGCAGCCGAGTAGATCAACACATCCAGTGGCGATTTATGATCGACGATGATCAAGCGCACAATGGCGGTGATCCCAATATAGACAAAGTAACGTAGCGGGAAGTGAAAACCGGACTGAAAGTATTTCACAATCAGCGCGATAAATTCGAAATAGAGAAAGTAAACCACCAGTCCTTCTACCAGCTCATATTTGCTGGTTTGTTCTGGCGCGAACAGCACATCTGCCAGATGCACCGTTTCTTTGCCGAGGAAGACAACCAAAATCAGGCCGAGGCACAACAGGCCAAGATTGAGTACGGTCTGCAAAATGGTGGAGATAAACTCCACGCGCGGACGAGAGAGTGACGTCATAGCAGTACCTCCTTCACAGTGGCGAGCTTCCTGTATAACGCAAAAATGTGACGGAGATCTATATTTTTTGTGTATGTTTTGTTCAGCTTGATTAAGTGGGCATCTCCCATCAACGTCGCATCTGGCAAAACACACAGCCCCAAAAAATCACCCATTCAGGTGATTCCCAGCCACCAGCAATGCGCGAAAAATCGACCATGTTCCTCTGGAACAAATGAAACGTAACCTGATAAAGGTGGTAAAAATGAAGCCTTATTTTGCTGCTTTGATGTTATCAGTCTCTGTTCTTCCTGCTTATGCTGGTCCGCTCGGTACTGCTGATAAAGCCGACCTACCGCAAAGCAATGTCTCCAGCCCAATGATGGCCCAGTCGCTCAGGCAACCAGATCTGCAACCGATATCGACGGACAGGAAGACAGAATGTTTTCGCCTTTACACACCAGATCGCAAACCGGGGGTGAACTGCGTTCCTGATGGCTCAACAGGCCATTAAGAATGAGGGTGCCAGTGAGTGCGAAAACTGGCACCTTTCCCATGACTTAGCGGAAATTGACGCTACGGTCGCTGGTCATGTCATACAACTGGAACTTACGCCCAAGTTGCTGACCACCGTCACGCGTCAGCGGCGTCCAGCCAATCGCCGCACGGCTGCGTGTCGGGCCAGACGAGAAGAGATCCAACGGTACCGAGACATACACGCCTTTGGTGAAGTCCCCTTCGCCGTACTCCTCTTTTGAAACATTCGTGATCGTGGCATAGCCACCCACCACCACGCCGCTATCAAAGCGTTTGGCGATCTCCAGCGTGCCGCCTTTATCCCCTGCCAGATACTGCCCGACGCTGGCTTTAACTAACACATCCTGAGCGAAAGATGGCGTCCAGTAGGCGGTCAGATGTCCGGTTTTCACGCTGTAGTCGGTGAATTTCATCATATCTTTTGCACTACGCCAGTCGCGCTGTTTAACGTAGTTGGCATCCAGACCAAACGCCCAGTTGCTGTCCAGCGGGCGATACAACACTTCGGCCCCCGCACCGCCAAACATGGTTTCGAGATAACCACCGTAGACCTGACCGTAGAAGCCGTTGCCCAGATGCTGGAAGTAGTTGGCTTGCAGGTTATTCACATAGACATCGTTCTGCACATACTCGCGCACATGGGTACGCACGCGCGGTAAGTGCGAGTCCTGCGGAGGATTAGTGTAGTTAAACTTGTCGTAGTTGTTGGCAAGATTTGCAAACAGGCTGCCGGTCGTCAGCAGATGGTCCGTCAGCCACAAATCTGCCGTTCCCATCACGCCCAGCTGATACATGTAAAAGTTTTCCGGGCCACCGACCGACTGGTTCAGCACCGGATCGATATGGAAATCAAAGCGTGATTTGTCGATATACCATCCCTGCTCGGTGGACTGCGGAACCACTGGCTCGACGCGTTTTTGCGCCAGCGTCGTTTCGTGGCCCAACGGCTCTCCGGCGAGATGATTTTTCAGGCTGGCGACATCGGTTTCCGTCGTCACCTGCGGCATGTTAAGGCGATTTTCCGTAACGCGGATCGTTTTGATCCCATCCGGCAGATCATTCATCACGATCCGATTAGCACGGATGATCCCTTCGCGCGAATCACGATATTTCACCTGCTCGCCGGTAACATACAGCGTATCGCCTTTCGCCTGGATCTGCGGATCGGCAAGTCCGGCATTGTATTTCAGCAACGTTAACTGATTCGCCACCACCGAGTGCTGCAAAATGGCATCCTGCGGCTGCGGTTGATATTGCGGGCGGGCGTTATCGATGTAGGACGGGCGCAGATCGTTAAAGTTGGTGCGCAGCGTGACGCCAAACATAAAGGTGTTGCCACGTTCATAGCTAAGGTTAACGTCGGCCCAATCGGTAACGCGATAAATCGCCCCGACGTTAAACTTACTTTTTTGCTCCAGCTTCCCGGCAAAATCCTGCTGATAATTATTACCTTCATACTCCAGTTTCAGGCGCAGCGGTTGCCAGGGCGTCTGGTATTCCACGCCGCCAAACAGTGAGGCAGGACCGTGGAACATCTGGCTACCGTCGATAGATCCCGCCTGTTTGTAGCTGTTATCGCGATAGCAATATTTATCACTGGCTGAACAGAGCGGATTTTTTACATTACCGCTGGTGCCCAGATATCCCCAGCCCAGGCCGAGCGTAAAATCGAACGGCCCCCAGGCTTTGCTGGCAACAAGATATTCCGCATCAAACAGCCCCGTACCGCCGATATCCCGCGCACCAACCGCCACTTGCGGCAGCCAGTAACTCTCTTCCCACAAACGCAGTTTGAGATCGAAGGCTTTATCTTTATACGTTTGATCGCCAGAGAACGCTTCGACGCTGCTGTACTGCCGGGTGCGCACGTCGGTGTAACGCAGCGTTGTTTCCAGCCACGGGAAGAGTTGCACTGAAGCTGAGTAATAACGGTACTGATCGTTATCGCGATAGTTCAGGCTCAACTCCCCTTCCCGCGCCATGCGTGCGGTGGGCGTTTGTAATAATCCTACGCCACCGAAATCCGACTGCGACGGACCAATGGGCGCAGGATATGTTTCGCCGTAGCAAGCTGTGCTAATGCCCAGCGCCAGTAAGCTAAGCAGATGTCTTTTTTTCATTATTGAGGTATCCGCTGCGTCAGAGTCTGAAGAATGTCGGCGTTAAGGGCATCAGGCGTCTCACTCCAGACGGAGTCCGCGAGGCCAACATAAATAATGCTGCCGGGCATCGGCTCTACGTGACGCTTGTTCCAGTAAGCCACCGGCGCTTTTTGCGTGCGTCCGTCCGGGTAAACCACCCACGCGTAGCTGCGATCCGCACCGCTAAGCAGGTTCTGCCCGGAGAGATAGCTCGCCACGTCGCGACCTGGAGTGAATGGCTGATTGCCAGGACGGCTGATAAGCCCGAATAGCGTGACCGTGGACGGTGGTGGCCCGACCCACAGCGTGTAGTTGCCCTGCAACGGTGGGTTACCGCGTTCGGCAACGCGCACAATATCAGGATCAAGATTGATTTTTTGCCTGCCCGTCACTTTCAACGCCTGAATTTGCTGGCGTAAGGCGTTAATGGCGGCGGCATCGTCGGCGCTGGAATCTGCAGCCTGTTCAGCCAGCCGTGTCAGCAACGCCTGCTGCTGACGCAATGCTGCCGCCGTTGCCAGCTCTTCGCTAATCACCGCACCGGGCCACCAGCTGTTTGCCAGCCGCGGTTGGCCTACCAGATCGATTAAATGCTCTGCACCCGTCAGCGTTTTGGCCTCACTGCTGCCATTGCTGAACACCTTGACGGTTCCTGCCGCGAAGACCGATGACGCTCCCACACTCAAAAGCAACGCGACAATAGTTTGTTTAATCATTGTTTTGCCGCCTTGATGAGAGTGGTTTTCACCGGGAAATAATCCGCGCCGAGATACTGTTCCGACTGGCGAATTTGCCCTTCGCTGTCGATCCAGTAGCGGTTATGCCAGCGCGCCTGGTCGGTGGAGACTTCTTCGTCCAGCACGCGAACCAGGGTTTCATCGCTGCCGACTTTGACGGTATCGGTGCCATCCCATTTGAAGACTGAGCGTGCGGTGGCGTAGCGTACCTGCTGGTACTCGGTCCAGCCCATCGTGCGCGTCCATGTTGCACCATCAACAATTTGTGCGGGTTTAATCAGCGGGTCGGCGGCAAGGTTATTCACTTCAATCAGGTTGTCGCCGCCAAGCAAAGTCTTCACCAGACGACCATGTTGTGTGACAAGAGTGGCTTGATCCTGAGTGACCCATTTTTGTTGTCCGTCTTCAGCGAAGGCCAGCACCACAAACAATTGCGGCCCGCCATTAAGCTGCATGTACTGGCTGGCGTAGGGCATATTTTGAATATCATCGTCCGTCAGCTGTACGCCTGGCGTGCCGAACAGACTGTCCCACAGTGAATTGCCCAGCTCTTTAGTCGTGGCTGAACAGGCCTGTAATAGCAGGCAGATAAGAATGAGTGCAGGTCGCTTCACGACTCTTCTCCAGAGGGGCAGAATAACCACACCGGAGTGTGGTTATGGTAAATCCCTTCATACTTCAAGCCACAGATGCAATGACTCAAATTATTTTGGGGATACATACTTTATTACTGGGTACTGGTGGTCGTGGTTGTGGTGGTCCCGGTATTAGAACCATCACCGCCACCGGTTGCCGCGAGCGCGACACCCACCGCCGAGCTTACGGTGCTGACGCTGGTCGCGGAGGAACTCCCCGCCGAAACCGACGTTGCTGCCGACCCTGCCGCTTCGCCCACCTGTACAGGTGCAGCCCACGCAGAAGTCGCCGCAAGCGCAGATATGGCAAAAATGCCATACAGAACTTTTTTCATAACAATTTCCCTTCATTGAATGAATGGAGATTTACCCAAAAACATTTCGGGCGGGATCGAGTATACACAACTAAAGCATGCGAATTACGGCGCGGGGAATTAGAGATGGGGTTTTAGGATAATTGGAATGAATATCAAATATAAGCTACAACTTATATATAAATAACATTAAAAATCATAATTTTAAAATAAAAGTAAAAGTAATTAATCTGAGTATTTTCCGAAATCAATCACGATTAAAAATCTATTTTAGGATTAACCTCACGGTATGATTTCCGTTAAATCACAGACAAGGGGATTTATCTGATAAAACAATGCCGACATAACGTCGGCATTGTTATTAAGGTTTTTAAATTAACCGCGCCACGCTTTATAGCGGTTAATCAGACCATTGGTCGAGCTATCGTGGCTGCTGATTTCTTTATCATCTTTCAGCTCTGGCAGAATACGGTTTGCCAGTTGTTTACCCAGCTCCACGCCCCACTGGTCGAAGGTGAAGATGTTCAGGATCACGCCCTGAGTAAAGATTTTGTGCTCATACAGCGCAATCAACGCCCCCAGGCTGAACGGAGTGATTTCGCGCAGCAGGATGGAGTTGGTCGGGCGGTTACCTTCGAACACTTTGAACGGCACCACGTAGTCAAGCGTTGCCGGATCTTTACCCTGATCGCGATATTCCTGCTCAACCACTTCGCGGGATTTACCAAACGCCAGCGCTTCGGTCTGGGCGAAGAAGTTAGACAGCAGTTTCTGGTGATGATCAGAGAGCGGGTTATGGGTGATAGCCGGAGCGATGAAATCGCACGGTACCATTTTGGTTCCCTGGTGGATCAGCTGGTAGAACGCGTGCTGACCGTTAGTGCCTGGTTCACCCCAGATAATCGGGCCAGTCTGGTAATCCACAACGTTACCGTTACGGTCAACATACTTACCGTTGGACTCCATATTGCCCTGCTGGAAGTACGCCGCGAAACGGTGCATATACTGGTCATACGGCAGAATCGCCTCAGTTTCCGCACCAAAGAAATTGTTGTACCAGATGCCAATCAGCGCCAGCAGTACAGGCAGGTTTTTCTCGGCAGGCGTGGTGGAGAAATGCTTGTCCATCGCGTGTGCGCCAGAAAGCAGTTCAACGAAGTTATCAAAGCCGATGGAGAGAACAATCGACAGGCCAATCGCTGACCACAAAGAGTAACGGCCGCCGACCCAGTCCCAGAACTCGAACATGTTGGCAGTATCAATACCAAACTCGCCAACGGCTTTGGCATTGGTTGAGAGCGCCGCAAAGTGTTTCGCAACGTGTTTTTCATCACCTGCCGCTTTCAGGAACCAGTCACGCGCGCTATGGGCGTTGGTCATGGTTTCCTGAGTGGTGAAGGTTTTAGATGCTACCAGGAACAGCGTGGTTTCCGGGTTTACTTTTTTCAGCACTTCCGCGATGTGAGTCCCATCGACGTTAGAAACAAAGTGCATGTTCAGGTGATTTTTGTACGGACGCAGTGCTTCGGTCACCATGTACGGGCCGAGGTCAGAACCGCCGATCCCGATGTTCACTACGTCAGTGATTGCTTTGCCGGTATAACCCTTCCACTCACCGGAGATAATCGCTTCCGAGAAGGTTTTCATCTTCTCCAGCACCGCGTTGACTTCCGGCATTACGTCTTTGCCATCAACCAAAATCGGGGTATTGCTACGGTTACGCAGCGCTACGTGCAGCACAGCGCGGTTTTCAGTGCGGTTGATCTTCTCGCCAGAGAACATCGACTTAATCGCGCCCGCCAGATCGCACTCTTTCGCCAGATCTTGTAATTTCGCCAGCGTCTCTTCAGTGATGCGGTTTTTGGAGTAATCCACCAGCATCTGATCGCCGAAGGTTGCGGAGAACTTAGAAAAACGATCGCCGTCTTTAGCAAAAAGATCGGCGATCGTAACGTCTTTCATTTCATCGAAGTGTTTCTGTAGTGCCTGCCAGGCAGCGGTCTGCGTTGGATTGATGTTTTTCATTAGCAATACTCTTCTGATTTTGAGAATTGTGACTTTGGAAGATTGTAGCGCCAGTCACAGAAAAATGTGATGGTTTTAGTGCCGTTAGCGTAATGTTGAGTGTAAACCCTTAGCGCAGTGAAGCATTTATTAGCTGAACTACTGACCGCCAGGAGTGGATGAAAAATCCGCATGACCCCGTCGTTGACAACCGCCCCGCTCACCCTTTATTTATAAATGTACTACCTGCGCTAGCGCAGGCCAGAAGAGGCGCGTTGCCCAAGTAACGGTGTTGGAGGAGCCAGTCCTGTGATAACACCTGAGGGGGTGCATCGCCGAGGTGATTGAACGGCTGGCCACGTTCATCATCGGCTACAGGGGCTGAATCCCCTGGGTTGTCACCAGAAGCGTTCGCAGTCGGGCGTTTCGCAAGTGGTGGAGCACTTCTGGGTGAAAATAGTAGCGAAGTATCGCTCTGCGCCCACCCGTCTTCCGCTCTTCCCTTGTGCCAAGGCTGAAAATGGATCCCCTGACACGAGGTAGTTATGTCTGAAATTGTTGTCTCCAAATTTGGCGGTACCAGCGTAGCTGATTTTGACGCCATGAACCGCAGCGCTGATATTGTGCTTTCTGATGCCAACGTGCGTTTAGTAGTCCTCTCGGCTTCTGCTGGTATCACTAATCTGCTGGTCGCTTTAGCGGAAGGGCTGGAACCTGGCGAGCGATTCGAAAAACTCGACGCTATTCGCAACATCCAGTTTGCCATTCTGGAACGTCTGCGTTACCCGAACGTTATCCGTGAAGAGATTGAACGTCTGCTGGAGAACATTACTGTTCTGGCAGAAGCGGCGGCGCTGGCAACGTCTCCGGCGCTGACAGATGAGCTGGTCAGCCACGGCGAGCTGATGTCGACCCTGCTGTTTGTCGAAATCCTGCGCGAACGCGATGTTCAGGCACAGTGGTTTGATGTACGTAAAGTGATGCGTACCAACGACCGATTTGGTCGTGCAGAGCCAGATGTAGCCGCGCTGGCGGAACTGGCCGCGCTGCAGCTGCTCCCACGCCTCAATGACGGCTTAGTGATCACCCAGGGATTTATCGGTAGCGAAAATAAAGGTCGTACAACGACGCTTGGCCGTGGAGGCAGCGATTATACGGCAGCCTTGCTGGCGGAGGCTTTACACGCATCTCGTGTTGATATCTGGACCGACGTCCGGCATCTACACCACCGATCCACGCGTAGTTTCCGCAGCAAAACGCATTGATGAAATCGCGTTTGCCGAAGCGGCAGAGATGGCAACTTTTGGTGCAAAAGTACTGCATCCGGCAACGTTGCTACCCGCAGTACGCAGCGATATCCCGGTCTTTGTCGGCTCCAGCAAAGACCCACGCGCAGGTGGTACGCTGGTGTGCAATAAAACTGAAAATCCGCCGCTGTTCCGCGCGCTGGCGCTTCGTCGCAATCAGACTCTGCTCACTTTGCACAGCCTGAATATGCTGCATTCTCGCGGCTTCCTCGCGGAAGTTTTCGGCATCCTCGCGCGGCATAATATTTCGGTAGACTTAATCACCACGTCAGAAGTGAGCGTGGCATTAACCCTTGATACCACCGGTTCAACCTCCACTGGCGATACGTTGCTGACGCAATCTCTGCTGATGGAGCTTTCCGCACTGTGCCGGGTGGAAGTAGAAGAAGGTCTGGCGCTGGTCGCGTTGATTGGCAATGACCTGTCAAAAGCCTGCGGCGTTGGCAAAGAGGTATTCGGCGTACTGGAACCGTTCAACATTCGCATGATTTGTTACGGCGCATCCAGCCATAACCTGTGCTTCCTGGTGCCCGGCGAAGATGCCGAGCAGGTGGTGCAGAAGCTGCATTTTAATTTGTTTGAGTAATATTTCCCTACTGGCGTATAACGCTCACCGATTGTTATACGCCATCCTCACTGAAAACATAGATTAAATAATATCTGAAAAGCAAAATCACTCCTGTAGAACAGTATTATAATCACCGAAAAATATCATTTAACAGGAGTGTTAATGGCTACTTTAATGGAAAAAGATGCACTTTTAAACGGAGCCAGTCAGTGCATCGCGTTTTTATCAAATATCATTGATAATTGCTCAGTTTCGTCGCATCAGGATTCAGGCGATGCTCTCAAGCGATTAGTCAGCTATCGCGATTATCTTTATTCTACCCCCGCTGAACTTGTTGATTTTACACAAGGTAAGATTCTCCTTCAGCAGGTAAGAACTCAATATCAGCATGAATTCAACAATACTACGCATTCAGAAAATAAAGCATCTTTTGATTCTATTTGGCAGCGTCTGACAAATCATGAAGTCACACCGCAACAGCATCCCATTGGTTTTGTTTTAGGTGGGCAACCCGGAGCAGGTAAATCATCTCTGATTGAATTAGCCAAAAGAGAGACAAAAGATAATATAATGATTATTAACGGTGATGATTTTCGATTTCTACACCCTGATTTTAATTATATCTACCAAAATTATGGGGATGATTTTGTTACCCATACAGCGAAATTTTCCGGCGAAACGGTCGAACGTGCAATTGAGAGAGCGATAGTCAGTAAACTCAACATTGTTGTCGAAGGAACATTTCGTAATGCCGCGACGCCGTTACAAACATTAAAAAAACTCAAAGATGCAGGCTACCAAACAGAAGTCATGATAAAAACAACCTCAGCGGCATTAAGCTGGGAAAGCACCAATGAACGGTATAGTAAGGACAAAGAGGCGGGAAATATTGCCCGAAAAGTGGATAAAAACCACCATGATATCGTCACCGGTTTGCTGGCAGAAAATGCCCGCAAGGTGTTTGCTTCGAACCTGTCAGATAAGTTTGCGGTGTATTCGCGTGAGAAGATGATATTTAGTTCACAAGCGGCAACGAATGACGATATTGCAACACTTATACAGAATGAAATCAGCGGGAATACACAATAATAATAAGAGCTGATGGCGTGAAATAACGCCGGGCTTTATGCCCGGCGCATTACCGTCTGGTACATTAAGCTATCCAGTTCCTTAACGTCCCCTTCTCTGCTATCCGGTAACAGCGGTGGAATTTCCCCACGCGCCTGTTCCGCACGAATAAACGCATGTAACAATGGACGGCGCGGACCATATTCCGCTTCTCCTGCGCGCTGTTTACGTTCCAGTAATTCGTCTATTTCTGCACGTAACGGCGCATCAAGTTCGCTTCCCGCCAGTAACTCAGCAAAGCGCATTGGCGGTACGCCTTTACCCGCTTCGACCCAGCGCACGGCCAGCAGCGGACGCAGCACGTAAAAGTATTTTTTCAGTCGAACTTCGTCGCCCTGCAAATATCCGGGGAAGTTTTTCTGCGCCATCGAATAGTAATGCCAGCGCGCACGCAGCGGAGAAAACCACATTGGGACCATTGCCTTAAACGCCGTTATCGTTTCTTCATCTTGTTGATAAATCACCGGAGAATCCAGCCATTCTATCAGCGTCGGGTTCGCGCCTTTCAATAATCCCAGCGCCTTACGCCACTCCCAACCGGAAACATCTAACTCGTCGTCGATGGGCAGCTCAATAACATCGCGCGGTGACTCTACTCGCAGATACCATTCCAGCGGGTGAACATACAAAAACCGTACATCGTAGTCGCTGTCGGGCGAGGCAAATCCCCAGCCGCGGCTCCCTGATTCACAGGCGTACAGTACTTTCACATCATACCGCCGTTCAATTTCTTTTAACTGCTGCGATACCCTTTCGCGCATCGCAGCACTGACTCCATTTAATGGCATGTTACTCACCCTTTGATATTAACCAACCCATGCAGAACCTGATCCAGACCGCCAAATACAGAGATGTTATCGATCCGCTCAGCCACTCTCTCCAGCGTTTCTAGCTCTTTTAAACGCAACGCTACCGGATTGTTCTCCATGACTTTGGCGGTGTTCAGTAACGAGCGCGTCGCTGCCGTTTCTTCACGTCGGCGAATCACATTCGCCTGCGCAGATTTCTCTGCCTCAACCAGCTGCGCGAGGATATTTTTCATATCACCAGGCAGGACGATATCTTTCACCCCTAATGAGGCAATCTCCATACCAAATGGCAACATGCGCGATTTCACCTGTTCGCTGACAACGTCATCAATGACCTGTTTATCTTCCAGCAGTTCATCCAGCGTACGAGTACCTACCGCTTCACGCAGGGCAAATTGCAATTCCCGATACAAATGATCAATCGGCTTCGTTAACTGACTAAATGCCAGCAACACGTCGCTGTAGCGCCAGTTAGCGGCGAGGTTAATCCGCAGATTGACCTTATCTTTCGTTAAGATTTCTTGCCCGCTGACTTCCAGTACCTGCAAGCGGGTGTCAACCACTTCAGCGTCAACCAGATGGTTAATTTTCCAGTATGCGGTCAGCCCCGGCGGTAACAGCGCCTGCGTTTCACCATCGATTTTCAGCACGCCTACATGCCGCCGGAACCTGCACCGTTAGTATTGCATCGCGGCCTTTAACTGCCCCTTTGCGCCGTGGTTGCAATACCGCATTCATCACCTCCGTTTGTACCTGGACTTGCTGCGTATTCATCCGCACCAGTGTCAAATCATCCTCTACACGCCAGTACAAACGGCGCGTTGATGGCGGCAGGATCTCCTGCAAAATACCGTCCATATACAACGCCCCGGCTTCAATCTCCGACAAGTCTGCCACCAGGCAATATTTCTCCACCCAATCAGGCTGAAAGCGGCGCAAATAATCCGCCAGCACGTCGGGAACTTCGCTGCCATCGAGCGTAATCAGCAAGACTTCTGGCGTATTTAACCAGGGTAAAAGATGCTCGCCTGCATGTAGCACTTTGTAGTAATCGCCGTTTCTGGAGAGTAATGCCAGCTGATCTTTTCTTACGCTTATTTTTTTAATCATTATCTATTCCTTGCTTAACAGCCGTCGCGGAAGCAGACACGAAGCGACAGGGGAATTCCCTTTTGCCTGTTACCCGGCATCTTTATCGGCGACGTTATCGGGGATCGCTGACTGCGCAATCCCTCACTTTTTATTTAATAAGTTAAAACCAGTATTCATTTCAGGAATGAATGTGGGAATCGAACCCATAATTGGCGTCAAAGGCTGACGGAACACGCCCGGAAAACAGCCTGGCCGTTCTTGGTGTGCCGACGGGGTTTGACCCCCTTTGTAATTCAGTTTCAACGCGTACGAGATATTGCGAGAAGCGTGCCAGAATTGAGAAAAAATTATTAACCAAATGAAAAATAAAGATTTAATAAATTATTTTTGTTTGTAGAGGGAAAACTTTTCGCTAAATTTGTATCTGTATTTATCGTCAATTATCAAGAAAGATAAATATTTAAGAAGAGAACAAAGGAATATTATCAGTTCAGCTCGCAAACGAATTCCCGTACACTGAACTCTCTGGCTCACTGAGGGCACCATCATGGCACTCCCCCGTATTACCCAAAAAGAGATGACTGAACGCGAGCAGCGTGAACTTAAAACACTGCTGGATCGGGCGCGGATTGCGCATGGTCGCGTACTGACCAACTCCGAAACCAACAGCATTAAGAAAGAGTACATCGATAAATTAATGGTCGAGCGTGAGGCTGAAGCGAAAAAAGCCCGCCAGTTGAAGAAAAAGCAGGCTTATAAACCGGATCCTGAAGCGTCATTTAGCTGGTCAGCAAATACGTCGACGCGCGGCAGGCGCTGATTAGCGCCCCTTCTTTTTACGCCCCGGAGAGGTAAAACGCTTACCGTTGGACGCCGGGCGACCGCCTTTTTCCGCCGTTTTTTCCATCTTAACGACTGGACGTTTGATGCCCGCTGTTTTCGGTTTGGCCTTCACTTTAGGTTTTGCCTCGGAAGAGGAATTTTCGATGAGCTTAAAGAGGTCGATTAACTCATCATCAGTTAAATCGCGCCACTCACCCAGCGGAATGCCGCTTAAGCTGACGTTCATAATGCGCGTACGTTCCAGCTTTTTCACTTCATAGCCGAAATGCTCGCACATGCGCCGGATCTGACGGTTCAGCCCCTGCACCGGGTAATGCGGAAGACAAACGGCGCTTCTTTTGACTTTGCACTTTTCGTCACCGTCCGGATCGGCACCCCGCCCCCATACCACGAATAAATTCATCGGTAATCGGTTTATCGACCGTCACCAGATACTCTTTCTCATGATCGTTACCCGCACGGAGGATCTTATTCACCGATCGCCGTGATTGGTGGGAAAATCAGCCCACTGGGTCTTTATCCAGGCGGCCAATCGGGAACACGCGTTTGCTGTGGTTAACAGAAATCGACAATGTTATCGCGCTCGCCATCTTCGGTGGTGCTGACAATACCGACGGGCTTGTTCCAGGGCGATAAGTACCAAATCTTCGGCTTCCCGAGGCTCAATCAACTGACCGTTTACTTTCACAACGTCGCCGGGTTTCACCTGATCGCCAATGGTGGCTCGCTTGCCATTAAGGAACACATTGCCTTGCTCGATATAGCGATCCGCTTCGCGGCGTGAGCAAATTCCGCTTTCGCTGATGTATTTATTTAAACGGACTGATGAGTCGGGCAGCATAAATTCTCCTGTAAAAAACGGAATATACCGTACCTTTGGGTTGATAAAAAATAGTCATGAGCGAACTATTTGTTATTTCCATTGGCTTGAATTCGTTACCTGCTCAAATCACTTTCCAGAAGCAATGTGCGACATCGTGAGCCATGTCAGTAAGTGGTTAAATTCGCAGTGGTAGCATGCCTCCCGTGATTTCTTACTAACCGGAGAAGTAATGGAACTGCTTTTATTGAGTAACTCGACGCTGCCGGGTAAAGCCTGGCTGGAACATGCACTGCCGCTAATTGCTGAACAGTTGCAGGGTCGCCGCTCAGCGGTGTTTATCCCTTTCGCTGGCGTAACGCAGACCTGGGATGATTACACAGCGAAAACGGCTGCGGTTCTCGCTCCGCTGGGTGTTTCTGTCACCGGTATTCATAGCGTTGTCGATCCCGTTGCCGCGATTGAAAATGCTGAGATCGTGATTGTCGGGGGCGGGAATACTTTCCAGTTGCTGAAACAGTGCCGCGAGCGCGGGCTGCTGGCACCAATTACTGACGTGGTTAAACGTGGTGCGCTGTATATTGGCTGGAGCGCAGGCGCTAACCTTGCTTGCCCAACCATTCGTACCACCAACGATATGCCGATTGTCGATCCGCAAGGTTTCGATGCGCTAAATCTGTTCCGCTGCAAATCAACCCGCACTTCACCAACGCGCGCTGCCGGAAGGCCAATAAAGGTGAAACCCGTGAGCAGCGTATTCGCGAACTGCTGGTCGTCGCGCCAGAACTGACGATTATTGGTCTACCGGAAGGTAACTGGATCACAGTGAGTAAAGGTCACGCTACGCTGGGTGGCCCGAACACCACTTATGTGTTTAAGGCTGGTGAAGAAGCGGTGCCGCTAGAAGCTGGTCACCGTTTTTAAGTGAATTGCCGGATGCATGATCCGGCATCTTGTTCATAGTGCCTGATGCGACGCTTGACGCGTCTTATCAGGCCTACAGGATTCACAATATTAATACTCGTCCCGTCCTTCATCTTCATCCGGCTGTTCCAGCACACTGTAAGCCACCGAACAAAACAGCGAGTTCAGGCGCTGCATATCTCCCAGTAAGCCTAAATGTAGCGAACTGGTTTCAATGCTCTGCACGTTTTGCTGATGCAGGCGATCGACGTGGGCGTGGGAATAGCGGCGATTAAGAATGCGAAAACGATGTTTGCTGCGACGCAAACGACGAGCGCTGGTGACATCGCCAGAGAAGAACACCGACATTGCCAGTTTTAAATTACTGAGCAATTGCTCATAGAGCGCATCCAGTTCCTTCAAGCCATCAAGCGAAAATGCCCGCCGTGCTGCCAGCGATTTATCGGCAATTTCGCTGCCCATGCGCTCGACGATATCGGAGGCCTGTTCAAGGTTGAGCGACATTTCGATGATCTCCGCCCAGCGGCGCGACTCTTCCTCCGCCAACTCTTCTTTTGGCATCCGCGCCAGATACAGCTTAATGGCGGTGTAGAGAACGTTGATATCATCTGCCAGCTTACGCAGCTCTTTCTCCTGCCGTGGCTCGCCGTGCATCACTTTATTTAGCCCTTCCATCATCTGTTCCATGGCGTCGCCAATGCGCAGGGTTTCGCGCGCGGCGTTCGCCAGAGCAAGCGTGGGCGTATCCAGCGCGCTGACATCCAGATGTTTGGGCCGTAGCTGGGTATCCAGTTCCGGTTCATCGCGAATAATCGTTTTGCAAAACCGTGCCATCGGGTCAACAAATGGCAGCATGACCAGGCAACGTACAAGGTTGTAGAAGACGTGGAAATAGATCACCAGTTCCGCTTTTGGCAATGACAACTTCCCCATTGTCTCTGCCAGCAAATGGACAAACGGCAGGATAATCAGGCTACCCACCAGCTTAAACAGCAGACTACCCAGCGCGACACGGCGGGCTGCGGCATTGGCGGCACTGTTGTTGAGCATCGCCAGCAGACCGGAACCGAGGTTAGCACCAATCACCAGACAGAGCGCCACGGGGAAGGAGATAATGCCTGCGGCGGTCAGAGTCGCGGTCAGCAGTACAGCAGCAAGGCTGGAGTAGCTGATAATGGCGAACATCGCGCCAATCAGCGCATCCAGCAGAATATCGCCGGTCAGCGAGGCAAAGATCACCTGAACGCCGTTTGCCTGGGTGATCGGCGTTACGGCCTGCACAATCAACTCCAGCGCCAGCAAAATCAGCCCAAGACCAATACCGACGCGGCCCAGTTGCCCGGCGCGTGACTGTTTGCGTCCGAGGAAAAAAATCACGCCGATAAAAATAAGTAACGGTGACAGCCAGGATAAGTCGAAGGTGAGAATACGCGCCATTAGCGCCGTCCCGACATCTGCACCCAGCACAATGACCAGAGCCGGTGCGAGGGCTACCAGATCCTGAGCGACAAACGAGGTCAGCCAGCATGGTGGCATTACTGCTCTGTACCAGTGCGGTAACGCCGATCCCGCGCGAGCGGTTTTTTCGACGCTCCGGCTAAGGACAGTACGCAAACGCGCGCCGAAGACGCATTACCGGTTCGAAACAATATGAGTCCCCAGACCAGCAGGGCGACGGCAGCAGGTGAAGCAGCGTTAACACGAGTTCAGGTTCTCCTTATCGTTATATGTTCCTGGAAGCAATTGAATGACCAAAGGACCGGAAACACGCTGACTGGCATCTTTACTGTGCCTTTTGACCTTCGTTTTTCCGGCTAAGATTATTCCAGCCTGATTCCAGTATAAGTGTTTCATATTAATAAAGAGACAGGGCACTCATTGAGCGCCCTGTTTGTTGTAAGGAAAAGTGACAGATTTGTGAATCAGTCCGCGTCATACCCCAGATTCGGTGCCAGCCAGCGCTCAACTTCGGTAACGCTCATACCTTTACGGCGGGCATAGTCTTCAACCTGGTCGCGCTGAATTTGCGCTACCGCATAATACTTGCTGTCCGGGTGGCTGAAGTACCAACCCGAAACCGATGCACCAGGCCACATGGCAAAAGATTCTGTGAGTTTCATGCCAGTGTGTTTTTCCACTTCCAGCAGCTCCCAGATGGTGGCTTTTTCCGTATGTTCCGGGCAGGCCGGGTAGCCCGGTGCCGGACGGATGCCCTGGTAGTTTTCGCGGATCAGTTCTTCGTTGCTGAGGTTCTCGTTCGGCGCATAGCCCCAGTAGACTTTACGCACACGCTCATGGAGATACTCCGCAAAGGCTTCCGCCAGACGGTCGGCAAGCGCTTTCACCATGATTTTGTTGTAATCATCGTGCTGCGCTTCAAAGGCATCAGCCAGTGCGTCCTCTTCCAGCCCGCCAGTCACGGCAAATGCGCCGATGTAATCTGCTTTACCAGAAAGCTTCGGCGCAACGAAGTCAGCGAGACAGTAGTTAGCGAATCCCGTTTTTTCGGTCTGTTGACGCAGATGGTGGCTGACGTTGATCACATGGGTGCGCGTTTCGTCACGGTAGATTTCAATGTCATCGCCCACACGGTTTGCCGGGAACAGGCCCACCACGCCACGCGGATTCAGCGTTTTCTCGGCGCTTAATTTATCCAGCATGTCGTTGGCGTCTTTAAACAGCCGCTGCGCCTCAACGCCCACCACTTCATCTTCCAGAATGCGCGGATACTTCCCGGCCAGCGACCAGGTCATAAAGAACGGTGTCCAGTCGATGTAATTGCGCAGCGTTTCGATGCTGGCTTCAACTTCCTGCACGCCGAGACGGTGCGCCACCGGCGGCGTGTAAGCCTGCCAGTCAAAAGCGAAATCGTTATCGCGCGCCGCTTCCAGCGTGACCGGTGGTGTGCGCGGTTTCTTACGCCCGTGCTGAATACGTACGGTTTCGTACTCCTTGCGGGTACGAGCGACAAAATCATCACGCTGGGTATCGGAAAGCAGCGCCGCCACCACACCAACGGTACGCGAGGCATTCTGCACATACACCGTCGGGCCGCTGTAGTTCTGCTCAATTTTCACCGCCGTGTGTGCTTTTGAGGTCGTCGCGCCGCCAATCAATAGCGGGATGGTGAAGCCCTGACGCTCCATCTCTTTCGCCACGTTAACCATCTCGTCCAGCGACGGCGTGATAAGCCCCGAAAGTCCAATCAGATCAGCATTCACTTCTTTAGCGGTACGGAGAATTTTTTCCGCAGGCACCATAACGCCGAGATCGACAATTTCGTAGTTGTTACATTGCAGCACCACGCCAACGATATTTTTACCGATGTCGTGGACATCGCCTTTCACGGTGGCGATCACCATCTTGCCGTTGGTTTTACCCTGCTCTTTGCTGGCTTCAATAAACGGTTCGAGATACGCCACTGCCTGTTTCATGACGCGCGCCGATTTGACCACCTGTGGCAGGAACATTTTCCCTTCGCCAAACAGATCGCCGACCACGTTCATACCGTCCATCAGCGGGCCTTCAATCACTTCAATCGGGCGCGTAGCCTGCTGGCGGGCTTCTTCGGTATCCTGCTCGATAAACTCGGTAATGCCTTTAACCAGCGAGTATTCCAGACGTTTATTCACTTCCCACGAGCGCCACTCCGCCTGCTGGGCGTTAGCGGTGTCGTCGGTTTTGCTGCCGCGATATTTCTCGGCAAGCTCCAGTAAACGCTCAGTGCCATCGTCGCGACGGTTAAGAATCACATCTTCCACCGCGTCGCGCAGTTCAGCGGGTAGGTCGTCGTAAATCGCCAGTTGCCCGGCGTTGACGATCCCCATATCCATGCCATTGCGAATAGCGTAGTAGAGGAACACCGCGTGAATGGCTTCGCGCACCGGATCGTTGCCACGGAATGAGAAAGAAACGTTAGATACACCGCCGGAAATCAGCGCGTGCGGCAGTTCGCGTTTGATATCTTCACACGCGCCGATAAAGTCCTGCGCGTAGTTGTTGTGCTCTTCAATGCCGGTTGCGACCGCGAAGATGTTCGGGTCGAAGATGATATCTTCTGGCGGGAAGCCAACCTCTTCGGTGAGGATTTTGTACGCCCGACGGCAAATCTCGATTTTCCGTGCGCGGGTATCGGCCTGTCCCTGTTCGTCAAAGGCCATTACCACCACTGCCGCACCGTAACGACGCAAGAGCTTCGCGTGATGGATAAAGGCGTCGACGCCCTCTTTCATCGAGATAGAGTTAACAATGCCTTTGCCCTGGATACACTTCAGACCTTTTTCAATGACATCCCATTTTGAGGAGTCGATCATAATCGGCACGCGAGCGATATCCGGTTCACCGGCAATCAGATTGAGAAAACGCACCATCGCCGCTTCGGCGTCGAGCATCCCTTCATCCATGTTGATATCGATAATCTGCGCACCGTTTTCCACCTGCTGGCGGGCCACATCCAGTGCCTCGCTGTATTTCTCTTCTTTGATCAGGCGCTTGAACTTAGCGGAACCGGTGACGTTGGTGCGTTCACCCACGTTCACAAACAGGCTATCTTCGCCAATGTTCAGCGGCTCCAGGCCGGACAAACGGCAGGCTACGGGGATTTCCGGCAGTTTGCGCGGCGCTAATCCTTCTACTGCACGACTCATCGCTGCAATATGTTGTGGCGTGGTGCCACAGCAGCCGCCGACGATATTGAGAAAACCCGCTTGCGCCCATTCACGTATCTGTTTTGCCATCGTGTCGGCGTCGAGATCGTACTCACCAAAGGCGTTGGGTAGCC
>SCPN01000724.1_pt1 | contig 29793 bp, 31 predicted proteins | sample 6106831 | NCBI WGS metagenome assembly SCPN01 (sample SAMN10720447, study PRJNA508395) | human gut metagenome | isolation source: Participant 1, 0 month
TATATGCCTTTTTCGAGATCCTTTTCGTCAAAGACTTCATCTAATCCCTTACCCGGTGCAACCATAGGGAATACTTTGTCATCACTCTGTATAATGCACTCAATAACAGCAGGTTTTCCCGATGCTATTGCCTCTTTTAACACTGTCTCAACTTCATCCTGTTTTGTGACACGATAACCTTTTGCTCCCATAGCTTCAGCAAGTTTTACATAGTCAACATTATTGTCAAGGACAGTATGAGAGTATCTCTCACCATAGAATAAAGTCTGCCACTGACGAACCATTCCAAGCACACTGTTGTTAAAGATAATCTCAATAACAGGAATATCTTCTCTTACTGCTGTTGCAATCTCATTCATATTCATACGGAAACATCCGTCACCTGCGATATTTACCACAACTTTATCCGGATTTCCTGCCTTAGCTCCTATTGCTGCGCCAAGTCCGTATCCCATGGTACCAAGTCCGCCTGATGTTATAAGTGTATGCGGTTTCTTGTATTTATAATACTGTGCAGCCCACATCTGATGCTGACCGACTTCTGTTGCGACAATGGCATTGCCATCTGTTATGTCATAAAGTTTTTCAACGACATACGGTCCCGTGAGCACATCATGATGATAATTCAAAGGAAGTGCATCCTTTCTTGCAAGCACCTTGCTGAGCCACTCTTTGTGATAAAGCTGCTCAAGTCTTGAATTAAATATATCAAGAACAGACTTAATGTCACCTATAATACTTAAATCAACTTCCACATTTTTGTTAATTTCTGCCTCGTCAATATCAATCTGAATGATTTTTGCATTCTTGGCAAAGCTCTTTGTATCGGCAGCAACTCTGTCAGAAAATCTCGAGCCGACTACCACAAGTGTATCACACTCTGATACGCTTAAATTTGCAGTCTTTGTTCCATGCATTCCAAGCATGCCGACATAATATTCCTCATCACCGCTGAATGCACCTTTACCCATAAGTGTATCTGTTACAGGCGCATCAACTTTTTTAACAAAGTCAGCAAGTTCTTTATCCGCATCGGCTATAACTGCTCCTCCGCCGACAAGAATCATCGGCTTTTCTGATTTTCTCAAAATCTTAATAGCTTCATCTACGGCAGTCTCATCAATCTTGTCTGTCATTCTCGGTATGAGCTTTGGAATTTCCTTTTCATATTCCGTGACATCACTTGTAGCATTTTTAACTATATCTACAAGTACAGGTCCCGGACGACCTGTTTTAGCTATTTCAAACGCTCTTCTAAGTGTAGGTGCAAGGTCTTTTACATCCTTTACTATAAAACTTGTTTTTGTAGCCGATGTTGTAATGCACTTCTATATCTATCTACCTGAAAAGATCCTTTCGAGAGTAGAATTCCTACATTACATGTAATAGCAACGATTGGAACCGAATCCATGTAAGCCGTGGCAATACCCGTAACAAGGTTTGTTGCTCCGGGGCCGCTCGTTGCCATGCACACACCAACTTTTCCTGTTGAGCGGGCATATCCGTCTGCAGCATGCGAAGCTCCCTGCTCATGTGATGTAAGCACATGTCTTATCTCATCCTGATGACGATACAATTCATCATAAATATTTAAAATTGCACCACCGGGATAGCCAAATACTGTATCAACACCCTGTTCCTTTAAACACTCTATAACTATCTGTGAACCTGTTAACTGCATTTTTATCTCCATTCTTCTCTAAAACTTTGTATATTTTTCTTCTATTTATTTAATCTGAAGAATAGCACCTTTATCTGCTGATGTAACCATTGATGCGTATCTTGCAAGATATCCTGTCTTAACTTTTGGCTCTTTTGGTGTCCATGCATCTTTTCTCTTTGCCATCTCTTCATCTGATACTTTTACATTTATTGTATTTGCAGGTATATCAATTGCAATGATGTCTCCCTCTTCGATAAGAGCGATAGGTCCACCTACAGCAGCCTCAGGAGATACATGACCGATTGATGCTCCTCTTGATGCTCCTGAGAAACGTCCGTCAGTAATAAGAGCAACGCTTGAACCAAGTCCCATACCTGCGATTGCTGATGTAGGATTAAGCATCTCTCTCATACCAGGGCCACCCTTTGGTCCCTCGTAACGGATCACTACTACATCACCCTCAACAATCTTTCCTGACTTGATGGCATCTATAGCATCTTCCTCGCAGTCAAATACTCTTGCAGGACCTTCGTGAACCATCATTTCAGGTACAACTGCAGAACAGCTTAACAACACAGCTGTCAGGTGCAATATTTCCACGGAGTACAGCGATTCCACCTGTCTTCATATATGGGTCGTCGATAGGACGTATAATCTCAGGATTTTTATTTTCACATCCCTTGATATTTTCTCCTACTGTCTTTCCTGTTGCTGTGATAAGGTCTGTATTTAAAAGTCCTGCCTGTGCAAGCTCGTTCATAACCGCATAAATTCCACCTGCCTCATTAAGTTCTTCCATATAATGATGACCTGCCGGTGCAAGGTGGCAGAGGTTTGGTGTCTTTGCACTGATTTCATTTGCAATGTCAAGATTTATCTCAACTCCTGCTTCATGTGCAATTGCAGGAAGATGAAGCATTGTGTTTGTTGAACATCCGAGAGCCATATCTACAGTAAGCGCATTCATAAATGCTTCTTTTGTAAGAATGTCTCTTGGACGGATATTCTTTTCAAGAAGCTCCATAACTTTCATACCGGCATGTTTTGCAAGCTTGATACGCTGTGAATAAACAGCAGGAATAGTACCATTCCCCTGAAGTCCCATGCCTATTGCCTCAGTAAGGCAGTTCATGCTGTTTGCAGTATACATTCCTGAGCATGAACCACATGTAGGACATGCATTGCATACATAATTGTCAACTTCCTCATCACTCATCTTTCCGGCTGCATTTGCACCAACTGCCTCAAACATAGATGAAAGACTTGTCTTCTGTCCGTTTACATGACCTGCAAGCATAGGGCCGCCGCTTACAAATACTGTAGGAACATTTACTCTCGCTGCTGCCATAAGAAGTCCCGGCACATTCTTGTCACAGTTTGGAACCATAACAAGCGCATCAAACTGATGGGCAAGTGCCATACATTCTGTAGAATCTGCAATAAGATCTCTTGTAACAAGTGAGTATTTCATACCCATATGTCCCATTGCAATACCGTCACATACTGCTATTGCCGGGAAAACGATAGGAGTACCGCCTGCCATTGCAACACCTGTTTTAACTGCTTCTACAATTTTATCTATATTCATATGACCCGGTACGATCTCATTGTATGAGCTTACAATACCTACAAGCGGTCTTTCGAGTTCTTCCTCAGTAAGACCTAATGCATTGAACAAAGATCTCTGTGGAGCTGTCTGCATACCTTTTTTTACAACATCACTTCTCATTTTGTATTCCTCCTGAAATTTTACTATATTCTCTCACAGATAAGGTCACCCATTCTGATAGTCCCTACCTGTGTCTTTCCTTCATCCATAATATCAACTGTGCGATAACCGTCTTTAAGTACCTGCTTAACTGCTGCCTCAACTGCATCTGCCTCTTTTTCAAGGTCAAATGAATAACGAAGCATCATTGCAGCTGAAAGAATAGTTGCAATAGGATTTGCCTTGTCCTGTCCTGCAATGTCAGGTGCAGAACCGTGGCTAGGCTCATAAAGACCAAGCTTTGTAGCACCAAGACTTGCTGATGATAACATTCCTATAGAACCTGTAACCATACTTGCCTCATCTGACAATATATCACCAAACATATTCTCCGTAAGGATGACATCAAACTGTTTAGGATCACGCACAAGCTGCATGGCACAGTTGTCAACGAGCATATCTGTAAGTTCAACCTCAGGATAATCTTTAGAAACTTCCTTAACGACCTTTCTCCAAAGTCTTGAAGAATCAAGAACATTCGCCTTATCTACACTGCAGACTTTTTTGTTTCTTTTCATTGCAAATTCAAATCCCCACTTTGCAATACGGCGAATTTCATTTTCATCATATGTAAGTGTATCTATAGCTTTAAGCACACCGTTTTCCTCGACTGTCTTTCTGTCACCGAAGTAAAGTCCGCCTGTAAGCTCTCTCATAACTACAAAGTCAAAACCGCCTTCTGTAATTTCTTCTTTTAATGGGCATGCCCCACTAAGTTCATCAAAGAGAATAGCAGGACGCACATTTGCATAAAGTCCAAGCCCTTTTCTAATCTTTAAAAGACCTGCCTCTGGACGCTTGTCAGGCGGTAACTGATACCAGTTTGACTGTCCTACATTTCCTCCGACAGCACCGAGAAGAACCGAATCACTCTCCTTTGCTGCCTGCAACGTCTCATCTGTAAGCGGCTCACCATAAGCATCTATAGAGCAGCCACCCATAAGAAGCTCCTTATACTCAAATGTATGTCCAAACTTTTCACCAATTTTATCAAGAACCTTTCTTGCCTCTCGCACAATTTCAGGTCCAATGCCATCACCGGCAATTACTGCAACTTTGTAGTTCATAAATCATCTTCCTTTCAGAATAATATATAATATTTTTCTTACCCATATAAAATACAGTATATATCAGTTTTTTATTGACTGTCAAGATAATGCTCAGCGTTTTCCCGTACTCCCAAAACCTCCTCTGTCTGTTTCTTCAAGATGTTTCACTTCATCAAAGTTTATCTCAGGCTGATTTTTCATAATTCTGAACTGACATATTCTGTCATTCACATGAATCTGCGTATCTCTGACTGCAAGCACCGGCATACGCCACATATCGTTATCTCCGCAATAAGAACCATCGATTACACCCATATGATTTGTCTGTATAATACCGAAGTTTTTAAACGTAGAACTTCTCGGCACTACATGAGCCTCATATCCCTCAGGAAGTTTCATTCCGACACCAAGCGGAATAAGTGCGAACTCTCCTTTTTTAAGTGTAACTTCTTCTGATGCACGAAGATCTATCCAGTCAGATTTTCCACCAATATACTCAAGCTTGTCAATCTTATCCGAAAAATATTTTATTTTTATCGTTTCCATAATTTCCTCCATATTTTAAATTTATATAATGTAATGGTTAAAATACCTTTTGCCTCCAACAGCATTACATCTATTATAAATTATAATTAAATAATCTATATCTGTCCTTTTAAACAACACCATATCAGTTTATCACATTTTCATCCCCTGTGAATATATTTTAATAAACTTTTTTGTATCGATAGGAGCTATTAAACATGGACACCACGACAAACGGACAGACACCCGATATAAATGAGACACCCCTGCAGAATAATGATAACATAAGCAACAAAGGCTATTTTCAGGCATTTGTAACAAGCTCTGTTTCCGGCAGACCTGTTGAAAATGCTTCGATTGAGATAACATACCCCGATTTTAGTGATAGTGCCATAGACAATCTGACTACAGACGCATCCGGTAAAACGCCTGTTATAACACTCAGAACACCACCTCTTCAATACAGCATGACACCTCTTAGCAATCAGCCATATTCAGTATATAATGTGCTTGTGCGTGCACGTGGATATGAAGAAGTAGAAATATCAGGTACTGAAGTTCTCCCCGGTGAGACTTCAATCCAAAATATTGAATTAATACCTATTGATGAAAGCGAACCTGAGAGTGAAGTATTTGTTATACCTCACACACACTTTATGCTGAATATCCTCCTAAAATCCCTGAAGATGAAATCAAAGAAACAAACGAATCAGGCGAGGTCGTTCTCAGCCGCGTGGTAATCCCCGATGGAGTGCGTTTTTATTTGCATCCAAAAACTGACTTTTAGAGATTATCGCAGGAACAACATCCTCGCAGCGTATCCATTCTTCTTTACTAAGTTTCAGACGCTTATCAATTTTATAATTTATTTTCTTTGTTTTACCCTGTATCAAAACACCTGTATAAACTTCATTTTTTAATATTCTCCTTACCGCATACGGCTGCCATAATGTGACTTCTGAACCTTTAAAAGAAGTCCGGTACCTGCTTTTATTCATTTTTTTATACATATACGGAGATAATATTTTTTCTTCATTAAATATCTTCACAATTTTTTCAGCGGAATATCCCGCAATACGCAATTCAAATATACGCCTCACTACCTTAGCCGCAGCATCATCTATGACAAGTCGGTTTCTATCACCGTCAGCCTTTTTATATCCATAAACCGTAAATGCTCCTATATATTTTCCACTTTCCCGTTTTACTTTCTGTGAATACCTTACCTTACAGGATATATCTCTCGCGTATGAATCATTTAACAGATTTAAAATGGGAATTGTTATTTTTCTCTCATGATAATCGGCTCTTTCACTGTCATAACCGTCTGCTACCGATATAACCCTGATATTTTTCATAGGAAAATAATATTCAAGCAGTCTGCCCGTCTCGATATAATCTCTTCCAAGTCTTGACAAATCTTTAACTATAATGCACCCGACATTGTTTTTTTCAATCCATTCGAGCATATCTGTAAAACCGGGTCTGTTAAAATTTGTACCCGTATATCCTTCATCAATAAACTCACCGACATGTAACAGACCATTTTTATGAATATACTGTTCAAGCAGTTTTCTTTGATTTTTAATACTGTCAGCAGCGTTATTACTGTTGCAGATATCATCCAAAACTGCACTTTCAGTTAGCATACGTTCTTTTGCAGCATCATTTTTTGAAATTCTCAAATATGTTACACATTCCATCACACTCTCCCATAAAAAGAAATTTATATACAAAAAAAAGAGCCGCTAATTCATAACAGTCAGGCGCATTATCATCTGTTTCAAAAATATCACTCTCTTTTGAAATATCTTCAATAATATTTTTTTCTTCCATCTGATTTACCAACTTAAAAACTTTAAAATATAGGCTCTTTATATATTATTTTTATTATTTCCGTTTATGCAAAAAGACAATAAAATATTCATGTAATATTCATGATGTTTATTACTCCGCAAAATCTTCAACAAATCTCTTTACTTCTTCCCATGCCTCTTTGGACTCCTCGAGTTTATCAAGTCCCATCTGAAAAACATGAAACATTTCTTCATATATCGTAATGTTTGTTTTGCATCCTGCTTCTCTGGCTTTTTTCTCGGCAGATATTGAATCGCTCAAAAGCATCTCGATGCCCCCAACCTGAAAAAGCATTGGTGGAAGCTTTGAAAAATCACCGAACAGAGGTGATATATAAGGTTCTTTCGGCGAATGTCCTCCAAGATATTCCCCACTGTATATCATACTCTCTCTTGTATTTCCAAACATAGGGTCAAGTGTGTAATTTTCTTCATAAGATACACCTGATGCCGTAAGATCCGTCCAGGGTGACATCAATACAAATCCTGCCGGAAGCAGCATATCATTGTCCCTTAAAAACTGACCCAGTGCAAGACTAAGCCCGCCGCCTGCCGAATCTCCCGCAACAATTATATCTTTCCCTTCATATCCGGTTGCAAGGAGCCATTTATACGCTGCCACTGCATCCTCAAGAGCTGCAGGAAACGGATTTTTTGGTGCAACTCTGTAATCTATTGACAATGTTTTTATACCGCCACGCATATCACAATATTCCTTTGCGAAATTCCTGTATACATTTCTCATTTTGCCGATATAACCGCCTCCGTGAAGCTGCAACACAACAAACCTGCTGTTTATGTTTTCAGGAGACAATAGTTCCATCTCAAAACGTTTCATACTGATTTTTGTTATTTTATAACCACCGGGACAATGCCATGGCGGTTCAACTAATCTCCTTCTTATAGTACCTTTTTTTATCGCCGGACCTATTATAAACCCCGATGAAACCAAGTTTATTATATTTCTTACAATCTTTGCACGTAAACTTATATTATCAATCTCTTTTATCATTACCAACCTCTCATCAGCATTAAATATAAAATTTGCGCTTTAATTCATTTCTTGCCTTTCTGTCTCCAATAACTACACTTGAAGTAAATAGTATAAGTGAAACCAAAAAACTTGTCCACGGCAGAACCGGACTTTGAAGTACCTTTGTAAAATAGAGTAACATCTGGACTATTCCGAGTATAACACAAAATATCTGAAGAAGCAGATAACTCTCCCAGTTCTGCCTGTTTATTATCATGCATATTATGATTATCACATCAAGCACAAGAACAATCACAGGCATACCTACCCCTAATGACCATCCTTTATACCCAAGCACAAAGTCAACAAGCATAATATAAAATAATGCCCCTAAAAATCCCACATACATTTTTTTGATATGACCGTAATGGTCATTTATTATGAAATGAAGCATCAAAATAAGATATAGTATTGCACCGCCTGATATTTCAGACCATTTAACTCCGTTAAAATTATAATAATTTATGACAACAAAAACTATCTCCAAAACAATTGCAAAATATGAAAAGATGCTTACTATTCTTCTAAGTATCTTTGTTTTCTGTCTTACATCGGGATATGTGTTTTCGTTATGCTTATCATCACCTGACAAAACCATATCACACATGGGACATACTTTTGTTTTATCTTTTATTTTTATGCCACAGTTTTTACATTCAATCATAATACACCCCATTACTTTCTATTTCTACATCAACGCCATCTTCAACTATTTTTCTGAAAAATCTTCTCTGTATAGATGTGTCCCTTAAAATTGATGTAAATGTGAATACCATCGTATCGCCGTATGAGCATATTGCACCTTTTATATTCTGACCTGCAGATACCGATATCATTGCATGAAAACTCTTTATATACGGTGAATACTCTTTATCCGTCTTTATGTTTCCGATATTTGTAACAGTTGAAGTATTTGCTTTTGCAGATGAAAGATAAACCAACTTCATTGCTATTTTTTTTATAAAAAACGGAATTGAACGTAAAAGAATATTTTTCTGATTTGATACATTGTACGAAAACAATTCCTCAAGATGCTCTTTTACTATCTGGCCTCTTAAACTTTTTTTAATAATTTCAGCAATCTCTTCAAAAGAATACTCTTCATTATCCGGCTTAAATATCGCACTTACCATTACAAAAAAATTTCTTGTTGTCATCGAATCAAAATAAGGTCTTAAATTCACCGGCACAGCACATACAATAGCTTTATCCGATTTCATTCTTTTAAGATATTCAACATAAATACTGTATATAAAGACATATCACAAAATATTCATTTTATACTTACATCATATTTTCCTGCTGCCTCTTTTATCTGCTTTACTCATATAGCCGTGAATTACACCTAGCTCACCTCTCGAAAGTTTCTCCGCCATTTCAACAGCTCTCTTTCGCATATCCTTTTGCATGGCTCTTCTTATAATTTTTTGACATAACTATCTTCTGTATTTAGTGATGTGTAATCTGAAAGCCTCTTTCTTTTACCGCAGCTATATCCAGAATATTTCAGTCTCAGATATTGATAAGTAATTTCTCTCAAAAAATTTATGCCGCCCATGCCATCTGCAAGAACATGAAATACTTCAAGATTTATTCTTTTCCTATAATAAGTAATCCTGAACAGATAGTTGTTATTGCTGTATGGCTCAATATATCGGCATGGGAAATCATGTTCTTTTACCACTTTAGGTGCAGGCTTATTATTTGTCTCAAAATAATACCAAAATATACCTTTCTGCATGCACACATTAAATGTGTCAAAACCCGGGAGCACCATATCCAGTGCTTTTTGCAAAAGTTCTGCATCAACTTCCTCAGTAAGATTGACAGATATACGATACACATTTGTCGTTTCTTCTGATGCTATTGCCGGGAAAAGCACTGCTGTATTGTCAAGTTTCTCCCAATTTTTATTTTTATGTTTACGCTTTCTCATAAACTTTCCCCATTCCTAGTTACTATGGAACTACTCCCATTGAAATAATTCCATCAAAATCATTCCGTGGAAATCACTCCACTTTTTCACAAAACTTAATAAAGCTTCCTTAGACGTTTGCATATACCATATACTATATACTATCTAATTTTATTTTTAAAGGGTAAATACGATTTCGATATGTCGAGACTTTATCACAGTGTTAATTTTTCATATGCAATCTGATTTTAAACATCTATATTTCCTTTCCATTTCCATAGTATCGCACACACTCCCCCGAATATGTAATCGTGCACGACGGACCTCCTTCTGACAGCCGTGCCAAAGATTATTATGTAACATATAAAGATTACATTAAAAATGTTGCATCAAGCGAAATCTATGCAACATGGCCCGAGGCAACACTTACCGCAAATATTCTGGCTATACAATCTATTACTTTGAACAGGGTGTATACGGAGTGGTACCGAAATAAAGGCTATAATTTCACCATCACATCTTCCACCGCCTACGACCAAAAGTGGATTCCCGGAAGAAATATTTTTAAAAACATTTCAAGAATAGTTGATAATATTTTTACAAATTATATTTCAAGACCTAATGTAAGGCAGCCTCTTTTTACGCAGTACTGCGATGGCAAAATGGTTTCCTGCCCTGACTGGATGCGTCAGTGGGATTCAAAATATCTTGGCGACCAAGGATATTCTGCCATCGAGATACTTCGTGCATTTTATGGTAATTCCGTTTATATAAACAGCTCAACTGAAATTTCAGGAATCCCATCTTCCTGGCCCGGTTATGATTTAACAATAGGTGCATCAGGAAGTAAAGTTCTGCAACTGCAGCAGCAGTTAAATGTTATAGCCGATGCATACCCTCTTATCCCCAAAATCTCACAGGATGGTATTTATGGTGAAAGAACTGCCGATGCCGTAAAAGTATTCCAAAAAGTGTTTGGACTGCCACAAACCGGAGTAACGGACTTTCCGACATGGTATAAAATTTCTGAGATTTATGTTGGTGTCAGCAGGATTGCTGAAATGGCTTAATCTCATATGTAAAGAACATGTAATTTTTTTCAAAATGCTTGTAAAACCACTGGTTTTTTTTCACTCATTAGCATAAAATATATACAATATTAAAATACTTAAGGAGGGAGCATATGGCAGTTACTATTTTCGCAGCAATTGATGTAGGTTCGCATGAAACATCAATGCGCATTTATGAAATTTCAAAAAAATATGGTGTACACGAAATCGAGTATGTTCACCATACAGCCAGACTCGGTCTTGAAACGTACTCTACCAAACACATTAGCTATACTACCATAGATAAACTATGTAATATATTAAACGGTTTTTCAAATAAAATGAAAGAATATGATATACATGATTATATGATAATTGCTACCAGTGCATTGCGTGAAGCCGACAACAATTTAATTGTACTCGACCAGGTAAAGCAACGCACTGGCTTCTTAATAAAGATACTTAGCAATTCTGAACAGCGCTATCTTTGTTACAAATCATTAGCCCTTAAAGAAAATTCTTTCCACAGCCTTATAAAGGAGGGAACGCTTCTTGTCGATGTCGGTGGCGGCAGCATCCAGTTATCTCTCTATGACAAGAAAACTTTAATTACAACGCAGAATATCATGCTCGGTTCTCTGAGAATACAGGAAGTTTTACAGGATATGCAGTATAAGACAGACAATTACCAGAATCTTGTATACGACTATATCTCCCACGGACTGCATACTTTCGTGCAGCTTTACTTAAAGAGCCGTAAAGTAAAAAATATTATTGCAATGGGAAATCAGCTTCAAAGTTTTGTCAAGTATATGACTCTTCATCATTTTGGCACCCTCAAATCTACCGATGCCAGATACGAGAAGAGAAACTGTGTAAACCGTTCTGAATTTGATGATTTTTATAAATCCATCACTTCAAAAACACCTGATGAACTTGCCAAAGAATTAAATACATCACTTGACAAAGCATCTCTGCTCCTTCCTATCGCAATGATATACCGAAATATACTTGAAGAAACAGACGCATGGCAGATATGGATATCAGGAATGACCATCTGTGACGGAATGGCAGCTGACTTCGCTGAAAAGAAAGAAAAAATAGCACCTGCTTTTAATTTCACCGATGGAATCATTTCTACAGCTAGAAACATTGCAGCACGATACAACTCCGATGAACCACACCACCGCAATGTCGAAAAGAATTGTCTTTTATTATTTGACGCAGTAAAAAAACAGAATAACCTGACAAAACATGACAAGCTTCTGCTTCAGATTTCTGCTATACTTCACAATTGCGGCAACTTCATAAACATGAATGCGGTCGGTGAAAATTCCTACAAGATTGTAATGTCAACTGAGATAATCGGTCTTTCGCTTACGAAAGAGTGATGGTTGCATATATGATAAGATACCTTGATTCATCTTTTCCGAAATATGCAGAAATATCAGATGTGTTCAGTCAGCAGGAATTTATAAAAATCGCAAAAGTTAAATTCAATATTGCTTCTCGCAGATGCAATGGACAGAAGCCACAAGCAGAAGTTTGCAAATACCACTGTATATGCGTGGTTCAAAGCTCCTTATTACAGGCAAAACATTATATGACATTACACTTGAACAGGGAATATTTGACAATAATTCCGACTTTTTCGAAGAACTTTACGGAATCAAGCCTATTCTTAAACAAAAGAAAGAATTTTGATACGTTTAACAGTCGATATAATTGATAAAATCGATATGACAAATATAAACGCGTTCGAACAATTAGACAAATATAAGTTTTTAGACAGGAGGACTTTATGTCAGAAAATAATTATTTAAAACACGAATATTTTTACAACAGGGAACTGAGCTGGATTTCTTTCAACTACAGAGTCCTAAGCGAAGCACAGGACAGTAAACTTCCTCTTTTGGACAGGCTGCGTTTTCTCGCTATCACGGCATCAAACCTTGATGAATTTTTTATGATACGAGTAGCCTCTCTAAAAGATATGGTTCATGTTAATTATACCAAAAAAGACATTGCGGGCATGACACCCGGAGAACAGCTTTTAGCTATCAGCAAAAAAACTCATGAACTGGTACACGAACAATATGATGTTTACGGAAAGCTTATCTCAAAACTTGCAGATAACGGCATCCATCTTATCTCTCACTACGAAGACCTTGATGATAAACAGGAGCGTTATGTAAACGAATATTTCCGTTCCGAGGTCTATCCTGTACTTACACCTATGGCTGTTGACTCTGCAAGACCTTTTCCTCTTATACAAAATAAGTCACTTAATATCGGTGCAATTTTGAAATTTAAACCATCAAACAAAAAAGACGGCAATGGTCAATTCCGTGAACTTTATGTATCACATCACAAAAAAAATCTTGGAGACAATGTAAGTGATACCGATTTTGCAACTGTCCAGGTTCCTTCAGGACTTCCAAGATTTGTTGAAATTCCGGCTAAAAAATCAAGTGATAAATGCTTTATCCTTCTGGAACAGATAATTGAGAAAAACATTGATAAACTTTTTGTAAATTACGAAGTATTATCTGCTTTTCCTTACCGTATAATGCGAAACGCCGACCTCTCAATCGACGAGGATGAAGCTGCTGACCTGCTTATAGAAATCCAGCGCCAGTTAAAAAAGAGACAGTGGGGTCAGGCAATACGTCTTGAAGTTGAAGACGGCGTTGACAAAAAACTCCTCAAAACACTCAAAAGAGAATTGGAAATAAATGACGATGATATATTTAAGATAAACGGCCCTCTTGACCTCACATTTCTTTCAAAACTTGCTGGTATCGAAGGCTATGATGACCTAAAAGGTAAAGGTTATACCCCTCAGCCTGCAAAATGGATTGATGCTAACAAAAATATTTTTGAACAGATAAAAGAACATGACGCACTTCTCAATCACCCATATGAGACATTTGAACCTGTTATTGAACTTGTAAGACAGGCAGCAAAAGACCCTGATGTACTTGCAATCAAGCAGACACTCTACAGGGTAAGCAGCCACTCTCCTATTATCGCATCGCTTGCAGCGGCAGCAGAAAACGGTAAACAGGTTACTGTACTTGTCGAATTAAAAGCACGTTTTGACGAGGAAAACAATATTATCTGGGCAAGAAAGCTTGAAAAAGCCGGTTGCCATGTTATCTATGGTCTTGTTGGATTAAAAACCCACAGCAAGATTACACTTGTTGTAAGAAAAGAAGAGGACGGAATCAGAAGATATGTTCATCTTGGTACTGGAAACTATAATGACAGCACAGCAAAAATTTATACGGATATGGGGCTTTTAACATGCAAAAAGGCTATAGGCGAAGATGCAACTGCATTTTTCAACATGCTTTCAGGTTATTCAGAGCCTGCCGCATGGAACAAGCTTGCCGTAGCACCTATCTGGCTCCGTGACAGATTTACTGAAATGATAAACCGTGAAACGGAATTTGCCAAATCAGGCAAAAAAGCATTTATAAAAGCAAAAATGAATTCTCTTTGTGATCCCGGTATTATTGCCTCACTGTATAAAGCTTCTGCTGCCGGAGTTAAGATTGACCTTATCATCCGCGGAATATGCTGTCTCAAAACAGGAATAAAAGGCATAAGTGACAATATCACCGTCCGCTCGATTGTAGGTGATTTCCTTGAACACAGCAGAATTTTCTACTTTCACAATAACGGCTTTGAAGAAGTATATATGGGAAGTGCTGACTGGATGCCTAGAAATCTTGACAAACGTGTCGAAATTCTCTTCCCTGTTGAAGACGAAACCCTGAAAGAAGAAATTATTCATATTTTGGATGTACAGTTTGCAGATAACGTAAAGGCAAGAGTAATGCAGGTGACGGAACATATATAATACCAGCACGCAAAGTCGGTCAGAAAAAATATGTGCACAGCAGTATTTCTGCAAAGAAGCTATTGCAAACGCAAACGCCAAGAAAAATAAACATAGTGCAACATATAATAACAGTTTCGAGCCGCTTCTCCATATTGATGATGAAGAACAGGAAAATTAAATTTATTTTTCCAGTACAAAGAGTCGCAAGCTGCTCTTTCGCGCTTGAGCGGAATGCGTAGCATTTATTTCCTTTCCGCAAAATGCGCATCCTCTAAAAAAAATCTCTTTTACCAGTTTCAAGGTAAAAGAGATTTTTTGTTATAATAAACAATACATCTTATAATAATTTTAAATTTTTATTTTAACAAATCAAGCACTGATGTTCCAATCGTATTTTTTGGCATTGTAATACCAAAATTCTCGGCAACTGTCGCTCCGATTACAGCAAACGTATCGGTTTCAGACAGTTTTCCAAATCCGCTAAAAGACGGTGAATATGCCACAAAAGGAACTTTCTCTCTTGTATGGTCAGTTCCCTTAAATGTCGGGTCATTACCATGATCTGCCGTTATTATAAGAAGGTCATCTTTATTAAGATTATCCATCAGTATGCCAAGATTTTTGTCAAACTTCTCAATCTCTTTTGCATATCCCACAGGATTTCTCCTATGTCCCCATAATGCGTCAAAATCTACAAGATTTACAAAACAAAGACCGCAGAACTCTCTCTCAGCTATCTCTATCGTCTGTTTCATTCCATGTACACTTGACTTTGAACGATTGCTCTCCGTTATTCCTTCACCTGCAAATATATCATTTATCTTTCCGACTGAAATAACGTCAAAACCTGCATCCTTGAGGGAATTGAGAACCGTGCGTCCCGTAGGTTTCAAAGCATAATCATGCCTGTTGCTTGTTCTCACAAATTCACCCTTTTTCATTCCGGTATAAGGTCTTGCAATAACTCTGCCTACACGCCACTCGTCTCTTAGCGTAAGTTCTCTTGCAATCTCACAATATCTGTAGAGATTATCAAGTCCCATCGTTTCTTCATTACCGCATATCTGCATAACCGAATCGGCAGATGTATACACTATGAGTGCCCCTGTCTTAATTTCCTCCTCGCCAAGTTCGTCAAGAATAACAGTTCCGCTTGCCGCTTTATTTCCGATTATTTTTCGCCCGGTTCTCTTTTCAAGTTCCGCTATAAGCTCATTTGGGAATCCTGTTTCGGTAAATGTAATAAAAGGCTTTGTTGTGTTTATTCCCATCATTTCCCAATGACCTGTCATTGTGTCTTTACCATTGCTTCTCTCGTTCATTGCAAAATAATATCCAAGTGGTTATATCGACTGGCGGAATATAGCTTTAACGGTTTTAAGATTTACGAATTTCAATCAAATTCGGTATCTCAATGTTCAACAGACTCCGAGATATGACCAAGCGTGTCTGCACCGACATCATCAAATTTCGCCGCATCTGCCATCTGACCGATTCCCATCGAGTCTATGACTATGGTAAATATTCTTTTGAATTTATATTCCATACTAACACCCTCTTTTCTGCATATATTTTATTTCTATTCAAGATTTTCAGGTCCAAATCCCATAGGAAGCATATCTTTTAATTTGATAACCTTTATATCTCCTGCAGAGTTTCCGAGAACTATTTCAAATTCATCGGGATTGCAAAACTCCATCATCACCTGTCTGCACACTCCACAAGGTGCACAAAAATCATATTCATCTGCACCCTCTTTTCCACCGACAATGGCAATTGCCCTAAACTCACGCTCTCCGTCACTTACCGCCTTAAAAAATGCTGTTCTCTCAGCACAATTCGAAGGTGTATAAGCTGCATTCTCAATATTGCACCCTGTATATATTTTTCCCTTTTCAGTAAGAAGTGCCGCTCCTACTTTATAATGTGAATACGGTGCATATGCCGAGTGTCTCGTCATCGCTGCCATTACCAAAAGTCCTTCTGCATTCATAATAAAAATCCTCCGTTTTTTCATACTCATCTCTTTTTATTTTTTATTCTAATCAGCCTTATCGGCTTTGATAAGCTCTCTGACTGCCTCAACTGCCGTTTCTATTGCTGCCCTGCCTTCGTGTCATGTGCCTGCACATTTGAAAGACCTTTTTTGGCTCTTTCCTGATTTGCAAGTACCAAAAAACATGCCCCGACTCTAACACGAAGATAGCTTCCGGCAATAAGAAGTGCCGCTGTTTCCATTTCTGATGCAAGACATCCCATTTTTATCCATGCATCCCACTTGTTTTTAAGTTCATATCCTACAGGCATCAGTTCTGGTTCATGCTGACCGAAAAATGAATCCTTACTCTGAACTACTCCAACATGATATTTTAAATCAAGTTTCTTCGCAGCTGCCATCATCGCATTTATGACATTTATATCTGCAACTGCCGGATACTCAATAGGTGCATACTCTTTTGACGTGCCTTCCATCCTTATAGCACCGTTTGCTATAACAATATCACCCCCGACTACATCATCCTGCATTCCGCCGCATGTCCCGACTCTCAAAAAAGTATCTGCGCCACAGCTTACAAGTTCCTGAAGTGCTATAGCAGCAGAGGGTCCTCCTATACCTGTTGAAGTGACACTCACCTTCACCCCGTCAAGTTTTCCGGTGTAGGTGACATACTCACGATTGTCCGCAATAAACTTCGGTTCATCTAAAAATGCTGCAATTTTTTCACATCGCTTTGGGTCTCCGGGCATGATAACATATCTTCCTACATCTCCCATTCCGACATTTGTATGATACTGTCTGCCTGAGCCTTCCGTATAATCAACCATAAAACCAGCCTCCTCTCCAATTTTATTTTATAATATTCAGCCGTAACTCCAACTTTTTTTGTACTATCTGCACAATTCCATAATATCTAAAACATGTTTTTATTATACAATATTCACAAAGTTTTTTCAACCATATCCACTACTTCAAATCCAGTGCTGCAGGTGGTTTTGCAAGTATTGATTTTATTGGCAGTATACAGATAATTGCATATGCAAGATATATGCATATCAAAAGTCCAAGAACTGCCCACCATGGTAATATAATTCCCATATTTAATGACGGAACGAGACTTATCACCTTTATGACACCTGCCGTTACCAATACTGCCGGAAGCGTTGTCACAGATGCAATCGCATATAATTCCATAATAAATGCAGTTATGATACTTCTGTTTGATATTCCAAACATTCTGTAGACTGTCAATTCTTCACTTCTGGTCATTGCATTTGATTTTATCATAAAGTATATCATTATAATTGATATGATTACCGCAACAACTGTTATAAGATTTCCCGTAAACGAATCATTTGAATTTTCCTCGATATATTTTTTTATTTCGTCATCATGCGGTACTGTCATAGACGGTGCAAATACATCGAGCTGTTCGGCGCCTGTTTTCTTATAATACTTTTTTGTCTTTTGTATATTATCCGTATAGATAAGACATGACCTGTTATCATACACCATAAGGCACTTGATGTTCTCACATCCCTTATCGGAAAATACATAATCAATATCAAGACTATCAGGAAAAGTTCCAACAATCGTATAATGTGTTTCTATATCATCACCGATTTCTATTGTATCCCCGACTTCATAACCCTCGCTTTCTGCAAATCCCTTTCTTAGAAGCACTTCATTGTCTCTAAGAGAGAGATTTTCATATCCCTTAACATTTTCTTCCTTAAATTCATCAACACTTTCAAGCTTATATGAATTCTCCGAAAAACCTAACAGCACATTCTGGTTGCAGTAGACAGTAGGCTCACTTGTATCACTTATACCTACTACTCTTAATATTTTTGAATCAGAGCTGTCACTGATTTTTGCGCCGATATATGACTTGTATCCCGAATACATTAAAGTCACTGCACTTTTTTTCTCAGTCATTCTGTCAATTACCTGCTTGTCAATCACTACCTCATTTCTCTTTTTAGGCATTCTTCCATACAGAATATCTTTTTTGTCGAGATGTTCATATGACACATATGAAAAACCTGAAAGATTCTGTCCAAGCTCCCTTAATTGTCTAAACACCTTACCCTTAAGATACATATTTGCAGAAGGCACACAAAATATATCTCCATATTCTTTGTCGGTCATATACTGCTTTGCAAAATCCAGTATCTTGACCTGATCATCATAATCAAATACAGAAATATTTTTGAAATCGAGCTGTACATAATGTGAATCTGTAGACACAATACTCTTTTCATCAATCGTCTTATCATTAACAAATTTGGCTGTTGTTATTGAAAGCAGAATCGCCGATGCAAGAAGTATTATTGCTATAAAACCCTGTTTCTTTCCAAGTACCGATATATTTGCCTTAGCCATGTTCCATACTTCCCTAAGCGGCAGTCTGGCATTTTTCTTTTCATCAAGCCTTGAGAGATTATATTCAAAATTTTCAACATCCTTAATATCAAGAGACGGTCTTTCCTCGTCAAGTATCCGGATACCGTTCTCGTCATTTGCTATCACAATATCGTTGGGCATCAGATTTTGTATGTATAACTTTTCATCTTTCCACACGAAATTAAGCATAAGTTTTTCCGGAGTCGCATCCTGTCCATGATAAAGCTTAAAATCCGCATATTGACTGTTTATTGTCTCTTTCTCGTATTCTTTAAGATAAATATTCGCATCATCACTTCTCTGATATGCTGTAGCATTATTAGGCGCATCACTTATAATTTTTCCGTCACAAACCTTTATTATCCTGTCTGCAAAAAATTTAGCTATACGTTTTTCATGTGTAACAACAATTACAAGACATTCCTTTGATATACTTTTTAGTATCATCATTGTTTTTAATGTGTTTTCTTCGTCAAGGTTTCCCGTAGGCTCATCAGCAAGAATTATATCAGGTGCTTTTACAAGTGCCCTGGCAATAGATACCCTCTGCTGCTGACCGCCGGACAATCTCGATACAAGCTTTTTCTTATATTTGAGTATGCCTAACATATCAAGTATATAATCTGTTCGTTCATCTTTTTCCTGCTCCGTGAGATTATATCTGTTTAGCGCAAGCTTTACATTATATTCAACACTATATTCCTGAAGTATATAATAATTCTGAAAAATATAACCAAAATGTTCATTTCTTATCGCATCTATTATTTTAGGCGAATAGCCTGTTATTTTCTTTCCATTTATCTCGACAGAACCTCCCGAAAAATCATCAAGTCCTCCTATTGTATTTAACAATGTTGTCTTTCCGGAACCACTCTCTCCAAGAATACAAACAAGCCCGGTATTTCCAAACTCAAGGTTTACATCGTTCAGAACGTGCTGTTCGCTCTTTTTTCCTTTATTATAATATTTTTCTAAGTTATTTACACGAATCATTGACGAAGCCTCCCCTTTAGTAAATGATTAAATCCGGTTACCGTCATAAAGCATACAAAAGCGTTGTATAAAATAAAGCAAAGATAACCGGCAAATGTATAATACCATGCTATATCCGCAATGAAGTCAATATCGCACATTCTAAGTACAGCCATCAATATAAATGTGATAATCACAGCTATACCGCAGTATATTCCCATTTCAATATAACTTATCATTCGTAATATGCTTATTTTCATTCCGATAAATTTAAGAACAAGATATTCTTTTATCTTTATTGACATCATTGCCCTCAAAATGAAAAACTCAGCTATAAACATTACTAAAAGACCTGCTACGCAAATTCCCATTATAACAAGACGCTGGTTAGCCTTTGTCTCATTATCTATAGTTGCTCCGGCTCTGTATGTACTTATTGCATAATATCCCATTTTATTAAGTTTTTTCATAACTTTATCTGTCTTTGCATAACTATCGATATAAACAGACGACTGCCTGCATTCTGCCTTATAATATTTATTGTATAATTCGCTGCTTACCTCTATAAAATTTCTGCTGCTATCGCTTTTCTGTTCAAGAATATCTATCTGTTGTTCAACATATCTGCCCTCTTCATCTCCATTTTCATCAAGCTGCTGAAATCTTAACGTATACTCCCCGGAAGCAGGACCATCTTCACCAAGATTTTTTGAGAGCTGCACCTCATTTCCTTTCAAATCATTATTTATGATAGGTATTAGAAGACGTTTTACTTTATAGTCTCCCATTGAGTGATCATACTCATAAAGCAGCCTGAACTCTCCCGAATCTAATTTCATTGACAACATATTGCACAATTCTTTAGAAAAATAAACCTGTTTTGTCTCGTCTTTTAATATACCGGTCACTGTAACTTCTGCCATACAATAGTCATTTGCATCCCATATATTAGCAGCCGAAAAATAACATTTATATGTTTTTCCTATAATGCTCTCGTCTTCTGAATATAGCACTATATCATTTCTTTCTTTTGGAAGTGTTCCCTTTTTCAAATCCGACTTATCAATGCAGTCAACTGATGACATAAACTTATCATGGTTTGTGAATGAAACACTTCCTGAGCCTGTCATCTCACGTTCTTCTATTCTTTGTCCGTATTTTATCTCATAATCTACATCTTGAAATATATAATAATTTATATCATTCGCATAATCGCACGAATCTACATGATTGACATATCTTACTTTTTTTATCTTATCTATATCTTGAGATGTTATATTTTTACCGTTTTTTTTCTTTACGACAATTCTCTTGTCATCTTTTCTGGCAAAGGCTGAATCTTCATAGTCCTTCGTAAAAATATCATCACTTTTCACACAGATTTCACCGATAAGCACAAAAGAAACCGTACTTATTATAAATAGGAAAAATGTGAACAATATAGCTTTTGCACGCTGCGTCTTTAAATTTAATCTTGCAAAAAAAGATGCATATTTAAAATCAATATTTTTATTTGAGTGGGCTTTTTTTTCATTTGCCGAAACTTCTTTTTTATCATTGTATTCTTCTGTGATATCATCACTGTCCGTAATATCAACTGTCTGCTTTTCTTCTCCAACTTTCACATCTGAGATTATCATACCCTCGTGAAGTCTTATTTTTCTTGTCACATAAGGCTCCGCCTGGGAATAATTATGGGTGACCATTATCACAAGACATTCTTTTGATATTTCTTTCAAAAGCTTTATAATAGAAAGACCTGTCTCACTGTCAAGGTTGCCCGTAGGTTCATCTGCTATAATAACACCGGTTTGTTTAGCCAATGCTCTTGCAATAGAAAGCCTCTGTTTCTGACCACTCGAAAGTTCATTTGCAGGATGAGTTTCAAATCCTTTTAGTCCAACTTTCTCAATATATATTTCCGCCAGACTCTCTGCCTCAATCCTATCTTTTCCCATAGCAAGCAGACCGCATACTATATTGTCAACAACCGTGTAATGGCCTATAAGACTGTAATCCTGAAATATATAGCCAATCTTCTTTCTTCTGTATTCCTCCCACTCACTCTCGTCATATTGGAATGTAGCTTCGCCATCTACATACATTTCACCTTCATCATAGTTGTCCATACCGCCTATTACATTTAAAAGCGTTGATTTACCGCCTCCGCTCTCTCCCGTAATAGCTGCAAACTCACCAAAATAAAAGTCCAGATTTATCTTGTGAAGAGCCTGTGTCACTTCGTTTCAGAAAAATAACTCTTACTCCATTCACAAGACGATTTTTGCTGTGCTCATATCTTTTCTCCTTCTTTTAATATAACTGGTACAACAATGTTGTATCAGCATCAGATTATGTACATTTTGAACAATAATCTGCCATTTTTATAACATATATATAAAATATTTTACCATAAGTTATTAAATGTTTCATCAATTATTTTAATATTTAATAAACAAATACCAGCTCTTTCACATATTTTTCACAAATTTCACAATTTCAAAAACTATTTTAATCAAATCTAAACGTAAAAAAACAGCTATAATCAAATCAGATTACAGCCGTTTTCGATATACTATTATTTTGAACCCAATATCTTATTTTAATTTTCAAATTATTTCTTTTACATTTCAGTCCCGCTTATTTTTCAGAAGTTTATCTATAATATCATAATGCCTGTCAATAGCATACATGCACAAATCCTGTTTATTTTCCAAAATACCGCTCAATATAAGTGAATGACATTTCAATAATCTGTCATAATCATCTGCATCTGTCTCTTCAAAAACTTTTTCAATCCATTCCCTATACACTCCAATAACCGCATCCATTATTGATATCCAAAAAGAATTTTCAGTTGCCAGCATAAGATTTCTGTGAAAACTTTCATCTAAATCTGCTATATCAGCACTCCCGGCAAGTTCCATTTTTTCAACAAGTATCTGCATCTTTACTTTCTGATTTTCATTTATCCCTTTGTCTGCTATTGCCATACATACCATTTTATCCATATATCTTCTGAATGAACAAATATCCTCTTTTGTGGTACTGTCAATTGCAAGCATTATATGTATCATATCTTTTATTGCTGCAACGGAATTTTTTGAAATATAATTGCCAGACCCCTGCCTTCTTTCAATAATTCCCATTCCGTTTAGTGCACTAAGGGCTTCTCTTATTGAATTTCTGCTTATGGAAAGTGTCTGGGCTATACTTCTCTCTGCCGGCAGTCTGTCCCCTGCCTTTAAAGAATTATCATTTAAAAGCTGACAGATATATTCTATCACTTTTTTATATTCCTGCTTATTTGAATTTTCCATACCCCATCCTCTCTGCATATAATTCTACCATTGCAACAACCCCATCAACTCCAAGCTTTGTAACATCCAGACAAAGGTCATAGTTTTCTGAATATCCCCAATCCGTACCTGTATAAAAATTCTGATAACTTGATCTTCTCTCATCCGTCTCCGCTACAAGTCTTTCCGCTTTTCGTTCAGATATATCATGTTTTTTCCTGATGTATTCAATCCTCTGTTTACGTTCACCGCTGATAAAAAGCCTTATAACATCCTTTTTATCACTAAATGCAACATTGGACGCTCTTCCAATAACAACAAAATTTTCCTCGTCAAGCAGCATGTCAAAAGCTTTTTCCGGCGTATCATGCGTAGCAACATTCTCTTCAATAGCAATAGAATAAATAAGCGAATTAACCGGCTTTTCAGCAAAAAAATTCGGGTATTTATCATATGCCCCACTCTTTTTTGCAAGCTCCTTTATAGCATTCTTATCATAAAAAGGTATATTAAATTTTTTGGCAAGTGCTTTTCCTACAGAATCTCCCCTACATCCACATTCTCTTCCGATAGTTATTATCATAGTAATTCACTCCTTTCCCAAACCACAGACTTTGACCCGCAGGCACAAAGCCACTTCCATTTTTTTAAATCAAAAATTTTTATATAAAATTGGCAAAGATTGAAGCTCCGACAACAGTTATAATTCCGGCTACGGCAATTGATAAACTGCTCATTGCCCCCTCAATCTCTCCCATCTCCATTGCCTTTGCCGTTCCTATGGCATGCGACGCTGAACCTATCGCAAGCCCCTTTGCAATTGGCTCAGTTATCCTGAAAATCTTACATAAAAACTCAGCTAATATATTTCCAAGAACTCCTGTTACGATAATTACAGCAACATAGCCAAGTGGCATAACCTCAAGCTCCTCAGAAACTCCCATACCTATTGCTGTTGTGATAGACTTAGGTAGCATTGTAACATATTCCTTATGAGATAATGACATCAGCTTTGACAAAACAAATACAGTCAAAAGACTTGTCAAAACACCGGACAAAATGCCGGTCAGAACTGCTTTCCAATGTTTTTTTAACAGCTCTATCTGCTCATATAATGGAATGGCAAGACAGACTGTAGCCGGTGTGAGAAACCAGCTTAAATATACTGCACCTTTATTATATGTGTCGTAGTCGACATCAGCGATAACAAGCACAACAATAGTAACTGCTATAGACACCAACAGCGGATTAAATATGCTAAGATGTGTTTTCCTTTTCAAAAACATTCCAAATGCATATGCCAAAAGGCTTAAAGTTACTCCGGCAAATGCTGATATTTCAAAAAATTCATTTAATTTAGTACTCGCGTAAGGCCTCCTTCATCTGTTTTTTTAATCGTATAAGGAACTGAGTCACCACTCCGCTGACACCCATAACCGTGAATACACACGCAATTGTTATTATACTCACAGGAATAAGAACAGGTTTTAACGCTCCCCAGGATGACATAAGTCCCACTCCTGCAGGTATAAACATAACAGGCATTGTCGCAATCAAAAATTTTCCTGCTTCTCTGACACTCTCAAGTTTTATAATCCCTGTCATAAGACCCACAAAAAGTATAACCATACCATAAATGCTGGCAGGAACAGAAAGCGGAAGCAGGTACTTCAAAATCTCTCCTATCATTGAAATTGCGATAATAATAAGAAACTGTTTTAAATACTTCATCATTTCTCCTTTTTATTTTTTCTTAGTTTGTTTAGAATAATTTAATCATTCTAAATTGGTTCTACCAATTATTATATTCTTTTTTTATATCATGTCAAGAAATATCAAAGTAGAATTATTTTCGCTGTGGCTTTTTAACGCAGAAATTGATATAAACTTTCCGTCTCATGGACGGTCACTACCTATAACAATAAAAAAGATTTACAGCTTCTAAAAACCGTAAATCTTTCCAATCTGTATATAATTAGTATTACCTGCTGTGTTTTACTCCCATTCTATCGCATTTACCGGACAGGAATCTATTGCCTCCTGTACAGCATCCTTTGTTTCTTCTGAAACAGTATTGTATACCTCCGCTTTTCCATCATCATTCATCCGAAAAACTTCATCAACCGTACTTGTACACAATCCGCATCCTATGCAGACATCCTGCGATACAATTGCATTCATATTATATTTCCTCCAAACTTCATTATATAAATATTATGATATTGGGGTCAAAAAAATATTTTACCCCTTGCATTATAGTATTCCACTTTCATAATAATTTATACATGTTAGTTCAGTTCATCTCTTATTTTCTTTACAAGCGGTCCCGCCTGCTCCATCATATTTGATATATCTTCATATAAAAATCCCTTTTTGGTAGTCATGCTCTTAAAGCCGTCTATCTTACGCATTACATTTTCATATCTTTCATTATTTGATTCCATATCATTTCTTATGTAATTTACCTGTGTACTGCATCTTTCAACAGCCTGTGTAATGCCCGCTCTCGCAGTCTGTGTCTCTGAAACAGAATCAACTATATCCATAAATACATCCTGGGCTTTGTTCATCTGACTCTTTGTTGAATCTAATGTCTCATTTGCACTTTTTATCGAATCAGTAAGTCTTTCCGAACTGCTTTCAAGTCCCTCTATGCTCTTGTCAACATCTGCGACAAGCTCCTTTATATTATGTGAAAGCCCTGTAACTTCCTGTGCAACAACCGCAAATCCTTTGCCATGTTCACCTGCCCTTGCAGCTTCAATAGATGCATTTAAAGCAAGCAGGTTTGTCTTGTTAGCGACAGCTATAATTCCTGCCATGGCTGTTTTTATCTCATCAAAACGTGCTCTGAACTCATCATATATTGCAGAAATATTCTTAAATTCATCCTCCACGTCATTTGTGCTGCTTATGAGTAAATTCATGTCATCACGTGCATTTTCGGATTGTTCATTGATATTATTTATCATATCATTAAAATCACCTGACATATTTTCAATGTTAATAAATTCGTCTCCAAAATCTGAAATTGTCTCATGAAATGCTCTATTATCATTAAGCACATCCTCATAAGCCTGTTTAACTTTGTCAATTTCCGTAATTGATTTGATTTCCTCATCAGCCAAAGCTTCTTTCTTTTCAAGCACAACCCTACTCAGATACTCCATAGAATCAAGATATTCACTTACATCTTTTCCCACTGTTTTCCATTATTGCATTTGCACCGCCATCATTTTAATTCAGGCAAATTTTTTCCATTTTTCTCTTTCTTCCAAACATACTTTTAACCCTCATTTCCATAAATCAAATACTCATCTACTATCAATAATTACATAGCTATTTAGATAAATTTTCCTATATCTTTCTCTACTCAAATACAGCACAAACCATAGTCTGATTTACATGCTGATTATTAAACTGTTCTCCACCGCCTATGATTCCGACATGATTTCCAAGTTCTGCCATATCATGTACATATGTATCAAAATATTTTTCCTGCTGATATAACAAATACCTGTATATACAATCAATTGAAAATACAAGTGATATTTTTGAAAATGAAGCTTTTATGCTCTCTCTGTTACTTTGCTCAATCTCCTTATAATCACCTAATGACAGGAAATATATACAATCATTTTTGTTAATTCTCTTATAATTATACAATGCACCTCTTGAATCCATATCCATCATAGAAGAAATATAAACCTCTTCTCCAACAGCACGTCCCATCGGATTGTTAAAAACATTCTCAACTATCTTGTTCTTTGGAACTCCTACCTCATTGCTGTATACATCGGCAGCCGGTCTGCCGTCAAGCTCTATAACCGCTTTCTTTAAAGTATCAACTTTACTTGCAAAATGATATTTATCTGTCTTTTTCTCATATATATTTTCTTTAAATACACCCACTTTTCCTGTCGTGTTTTTGATAATTGCATAGACGCATGCATCCTCAAAAACTCTGCCATTGTATGCAACAACAGGCTTCTTTCCGTCGGATACACCAAACACTGTACCTCCGGCAAGTTTTACTCCCATCTTCTCGAGACATGAATTGAATGTCGTGACAAGTTTTTCCTCATCATTGGTGCAAAATTCAATACATACGGTATTTTCTCTGCCTGGAGAAACCCTGTTTACCTTTTCATTTATCTCTCCTATCGCTGCAACCGGACATAAACTTATATCCCTTATAACACCGCATTCTGTTTTGGCATCATCATATAAACCGAGCACTACTAAAGAATCATCCCCATACTCTCCGTTTGCCAGTTTTGTTCCGAGAGTTCCAATACAAGGTATACCCTGAAATTTCTGTGCCAAAATCTCTGCTGTCTCTCTTATTTGAGAAAAAGAACTCAAAAAGATTATCGCTGACGGGTTTCCAATCCCGTTAACAGCGTCCCTAACTGCATCCTTAACATTTCCTTTTCCAATCCCTACATATGATCTCATTTATCCCTCCGTCTAATGTCAAATATACTACACTTGTGTTGTTTTTAACAAATAACATATTAAGTATAAACTATATACACTTAAGTTTAAAGTCCAAAAATTTTAATTTCACTGTATACATATATAAATTATCACTATAAAAAAATAAATCCGTATACAAAAAAGAGTATCACTGTTAGATAATTTAAAACAGTTTTACTCTTTTCTATATTTCAAAATATAATTTTTAATCTGATTTCTAAGTCTGTTCCATTTATCCGAGTTGTTCACATAATAAAGCGGGCAGAGTTTACCTGTAACATCATAATGTCTGATAATGTCAGAATTTTCAATTTGGTATTTCGCACACAACCATCCCGCAAGCTTTATAACAGAGTTGTACGTTTTTTTTGAAAATTTACCTGAACTGTCCGGATGACAGCATTCGATAGATATTGTGTCTGAATTTCTATTATTTGAAGCATATGAAATCTCATTTAACGGAATACATTGTATAATAGTTCCGTCCAATCCGATTATAAAATGACTGCTCACTTTATTTGCCGTATCATCAGATAAGTTTTTTCTGCTCTCAAAATAATTTCTGTTTGCCATCGCATCGGTTCCCGGATTTGCCGTATAATGTATAACTATACCTTTTATTTTTCTAAGCTTTATTCCCGGTCTTGAATTTTTATTTACAGTAAGCAATGCCTTTTTCACATTTGGTTTTGGAACGACATACTGTTCATAATTTATTCTGCTGCTCTTGGTGCCGCTTTTTTGGGTAATTGCAGATTTTACAAGCATAAATACGACTGTCATTATAATGCATATAACAACAGCCGTACCCCACATTTTTAATACTTTCAATCTGCGGCGACGCTTCGCTTTTGAAAGTTTCTTCATATATCCTAGTTATCTCCTACACTATAGTTTGGAGCTTCTTTTGTGATATGTATATCATGTGGATGACTCTCTTTAAGCGATGCAGAACTAATCTTAACAAATTCACCAGTCTCCTGTAATGTCTTTATATCAGGAGCTCCACAATAGCCCATACCTGATCTGAGACCGCCCATAAGCTGGAATACTGTATCTTCTACAGTACCCTTATATGCAACACGTCCCTCTACACCTTCCGGTACAAGTTTCTTTGCGCCTGTCTGGAAATAACGATCTTTACTTCCGTTCTCCATAGCAGCGATAGAACCCATTCCACGATATACTTTATACTTACGTCCCTGATAAAGTTCAAATGTTCCTGGACTTTCATCACAGCCTGCAAAAATACTTCCCATCATACAAACACTTGCACCTGCTGCGATAGCCTTAGTCATATCTCCTGAATATTTGATACCGCCGTCTGCAATAATAGGAATATCATATTTCTTTGCAACTTCATAAGCATCCATGATTGCTGTAATCTGTGGTACGCCAATTCCTGCAACAAGTGTACAGATGGAGTCTGGAATCCTATACCAATCTTTACGCAGTCAACACCTGCTTTGATAAGAGCCTCTGTCGCTGCACCTGTAGCAACATTTCCAGCAATTATCTGAAGGTCAGGATATGCATCACGAACCATCTTGACAACCTTTAATACATTTGCACTGTGACCGTGTGCTGTATCAATTACTATACAGTCAACATGTTTCTCTACAAGTGCCGCAACTCTGTCAAGAATATTTGCAGTAACACCAACAGCTGCTCCACATAAAAGTCGTCCCTGTGAATCTTTTGCTGCCAAAGGATATTTAATCTGTTTCTCAATATCCTTTATAGTAATAAGTCCGGCAAGATTTCCGTCCTTATCAACAATAGGAAGTTTCTCTTTTCTTGACTTTGCAAGGGTACTTAACAGCCTCCTCAAGAGTAATACCAACCTGTGCTGTGATAAGCCCCTCAGAAGTCATAGACTCCTTAATCTTCTTTGTAAAATCTGTTTCAAATTTAAGGTCTCTGTTTGTAATGA
>SCPN01000438.1_pt1 | contig 29504 bp, 34 predicted proteins | sample 6106831 | NCBI WGS metagenome assembly SCPN01 (sample SAMN10720447, study PRJNA508395) | human gut metagenome | isolation source: Participant 1, 0 month
AATGTGGATAAATATGACAGTGCGGATGGATATTTGATTAAAAATAAAATGCTTACAGGTATGCTTCTTGTTATTATGGTTGCACTTATGTCATGTATATTTGTATCTCTTGATAATGCGGTAACACTTGTTCATGCACAGGGAAGTGTTGACATAGGGCAGCTTCCGAGAATACTTCTTGCATTGAGTGGTCTTTGTGCAGGATTTTTATTTGATATAAATAATGGACGTTATATGAGCATGATTATGTATTGTATAACTCTTATATCAACATTATGCATAGTCATAATTAATTTCGGTGGGATTTTTATTGCAGGGCTTGTTATATTTTATATATCAGCAGGATTTTTTGCTGTATTTTTTACAGCATCATTTATGAGTTTATCATATAAAATGAAAAATCCTGAATTCTGGGCAGGACTTGGGCGTGCAGTAAATAATCTGTGTGCAGTTATTACATCTGCTGTATCAGTAAAACTTCTCACTTCGGGAAGTAATATGGTTATAACTGTTGTTTCTGTTATATTGTTTGTGCTTATAAGTATTGTTATTTTTATATACCTTAATCAGTATTATCCACAAAAACAGGTGGAAAGTGATGAACAGACAGATGAGATTCAAGAAGAAATAATAAGTCCGGAAAAGAAATTTGAACTGTTTTGTGAATGTTATTCACTTACAGAAAGAGAGAAAGAAGTTTTAAATGCACTTCTTTCTTCAGATAAGGATGTTCAGGATATAGCAGAGTCACTTTTTATATCAAGAGCGGCTTTATACAGACATATAAGCAGTATCAATCAGAAAACAAATACAAATAAACGTGTGGGTCTTATTCAGTATTATTATGCCTGGAATCCAGTAGAAAATGGATGATTTGTGTATTTGAGACATATGTCAACTTACAGAGAAATGTCGTATGTGATATTAAATTAGTATCATATACGACATTTTTATGCAGAAAAAAAGGAGGATATACATGAAAAATTTAAAAAAATATATATCATGGTTTACAGTGCTGATACTGGGACTTGTTTTTACAATGCAGTTTATACCAGCAAAAGGAATAGCAGCATCTGAAGAAAATACAGCTATATCGTTCAGATTTGATGGAGTGGTTTCGTCATATGAGGAAATGAAAGCACAGGATAATTCGTTTGAAGTCTATGTGAAAGCACAAGGTGATACAGAGTATAAAACGCTTGCACAGGCTGCATCAGACAATAATGGTGTATACAGCCTTGATGCAGATGTTTCGTCTGTAAGTATGTACATAACATTAAATAAAGACAAGTATATGCTTATGACGGATTTTAATATGTTTGATACAGGCATAAGTAATGCACAGACGCTTACACAAAAGAGAACATATAGTATTCAGATTGATAAAAATGTACTTACGGTAAGCTGGGCATATGATGAGAAAACATATGGAGAAGATGCATGGCTTGAACATGGATGTGCCCAAATTACAGCAATAGAGGACGTAAATGATTTTCATGATATTCCATTTGCCAATAATCCCGGAGATGAAAAAGGCGGACATATTGCGGTTGAAACAGGTAGAAAGGTAACGATAAAGCTTATACCTGATTATGGCTGGCAGGTAGCGGGACTTACATTAAATGGGGGCGAAAAATTGACGCCTGATGATGATAATGTGTCAACATTCACATTTGTAATGGGAGATTCAAATATTCATCTTAAAGGATTATTTGAAAAGGCATCGGACGAGATTAAGATTGATAAGGGAAATACAGTCAAATCTGTAAGTATTTCCAATGGTGAAAATGCTGAGGCAAGCGGTAATCTTGCACTTACAGTGTCAGATAATGCCTCATATGATTCGCAAAAAGAGCAGGTTGTGGCAGAAGGAGCGGTTTATGTATCAGCTGTTGATTTTACTTTACAGCAGCTTGTGAGTAAAGGAAATGGAAGTGCATGGGTATCTGATGTGACGGAATTTGAAAAGCCTGTTACGCTTAATGTGTCAATAGATGATTATGATGAAAATTATGATTATATTGTTATAAGAAATCATAACGGAGAGATTACAAAGCTTGACACAACTGCAAATGAAGGTACCATATCATTTGAAACGAATAGATTTTCAACATATGTTATTCTTAAAAAAGAAAAAAGTGGTGCAGGTCAGGACAGTAGTGATACAGCAGAAAGCGGTGTTGATGCAGGTATAGGAGAAATAAAAAATAGTATGACAGATTCGCCGGTTACAGGATATGATGATATGGCAGGGTTGTATGTTTGTCTTATGTTTATGCAGTTCTTGTTTCATCAGCAGTATTAAAGAAAAGTGCAGGGGTATAATGAAGCTGGGTGGATTTAAAAAGGTTTTTAAAATATTTAATAGATTAGTTATAAAATCTAAACTGACATCCGATATAAATAACATAATATTACTATAAAATATTTATTAATGTAGCTATGTGTTAATTTATCATTAGAACAAGGATGTGAAAAGATGAAAATTATTGAAGCACAAAAAATCTATCTGGCAAACAGGAGTGTACTGGTAGAACAGAAAAAAACACTAACAAGTCAACGTGATAAGGCAAAAAAAATGGCGGAACTTACAGGCGATTCTGCATATAGTGATGAAGCTGCATCGCTTGAACTTACATTGAAAGAAACAGAGGATAAGTTTCTGAAGAATCAGGATATTCTTGATAATCTTGCCGAACAGCATTGTAATGTAGCAAATGCAGAAGTAAACAGGCAGATATCTGACCCTGAAACAGGTCTGGCAGGCCGAATACGGAAAGATTCTTGAAGTTGCAAGGCGTATAGCAACAGGCGGTAAAGTACCATATAAAGATGAAAAAAAGCTTATGGAGTATTCAGATAAGCTGTATCAGGCAGCAAAATCAGCAGCAATGCTTTTGAAATTAAGAGAAAAGGACAGGAAGAAATACGATTCTTTATGGGAAGATGATGATAAGAAAGAAAATCCTGACCCGGATGAGATTGCGGATAATACCGAGGCATCAGGAGATTTTCCTGAGATATCCGTTGATGTTTCAACAAGTGGCGGCTCGGATTCGTCAGTAGGAGGAACATCTGTTGATATGTCTGAATAAAAAATAATAATACAAATATAGCATTTAAGCTTTGTTAAACAGCATAGGCTTCTTATGGTAATTGCATATTGCAATTACATAAGAAGCCTTATTTAAAGTTATGTGCTAATTGTTCTTGTTTTTAAGTTCTTCAATTATGGCCTCAAGTTTAGCAATTCTGGCATCTGATTGTGCTTTAGCATTTTCAGCCTTGATTCTGGCCTTAGCTTCGTTTTCAGCTCTTTCATTGGCAGCTGTTGCTTCCTGTTTAGCGGCATTAACTTCCTGTTTAGCAGCATCCACTTCGTGTTTAGCGGCATTAACTTCCTGCTTGGTAATTTTTAATTCCTGTCTGGCTGCTGTAACTTCCTTCCTGGTAGTTTTTAATTCGTGTTTTACAGCCTTTACTTCAATTTTGGCATTTTCAAGCTGTGCCTTAAACCTGTCAGCCATCAGTTCGGCAGTATTATTATCCAATATCCTTAATGCTTCAGAAAACATGTTAATCACCTCCTTCGGGCGTGTAAGATATTCACGTATTTTCTGGCGTATTGGGAAAAAGTTCCGGAAATAATGCAGCCAGCCGGTTGATTTCATCCGGTGTCTCTGCTGTAAAAAGTGAGAGATACATAAGCCTGTCACGCCTCATCTTTCCGTCAGCCTGTTTTCGTACTGTGAGTCATCACAGTCAAAATCGGCTGAATCAATACGTCCTTCTATAATGTCAGAATATCTGTATTTTCTGAATGTGTCAAGGCTTATCAGGTGATATTCCTGCAAAAGCTTCATGTTGATTTCGGTATTAAAAACAGTCTTTCCAACATGGAAGTACAGTCTTTTGTCTTTCGGGCTTTTAAGTGAACTGCTGCTTTTTTCAAAAAATATGATGGTATGTACTTTTTTCATGTTTTCATAAGAAGGCTTGCTGGATGAACCATCAGCTGCTTGAGATGTTTCATTTCCGGCTTTCCCGGCCGCGGCATCGTCGTAATAATCGTTTCTTTGTCCTTCATTCATTCCCTGCAACATGCGGAACTGCCTTAATACAAGGTCAGCAGAATAACATGAGATTCTTGCTGCCGGAAAATCGTAAGGGACTTTCTGAATCTCAATATTTGTGATGCTGCCGTCATCAAGCCTTACAACCATATCCATAATTACAAAAGAATTAACAAATGCGTAACTGGTATCCGGAAACACCTCAATAACAGTTACATGCTCCGAGGATGCAGCTTACAAGCTCGGAAAGCCTTGCCCTTGATTCAACCGGTTAAATATCATTTTAAAAATGGGTATAAGAGAGGCAGGGTTTTCTTTCCGGCAAAGAAGCCGGTAAAACGGTCAAACCACTCTTTGTCAGACATGAGATAACCATACAGATGTTTGGTTGATGGATTATCTGCAAGAGAATGCAGTGCGGCTTCGTAATTGCGTAGAGCGTCAGGATTATCTGACATATCAAAATTACCCACTGCATCAGATATAACGACATTATTATCACCGTTATAAAGAGAAAAGCTGTTTTGTTTATTTTTCAATAAAATCCTTAACATCGATGTTTTCCTTTCACGTTAAAATGTAAAGTGACTTGATTAATAGTATAAATTACAAAAAATATATAAATATGCATATCTATAGTATACTTATAACATATGTTTTGGAAGTATGCAAGTAATATTTAAAATAAATAAATAATATTAATACTTGCAATTATAGACGAGTTATGTTAGTACTAAAATATAAGAAAGAGGTTGGTTTGAATATAATCTTTAAGCGAGATGATAGAGCACTTGAACGAACCGTTTTATGATCCAATATTTGAAATAAATATTATAAAAAGGATTGTATCACTACTTTGACAATGAATTATAAAATCCCGGTCTGTCCACATTACATACAAAACATATGTAAGTAATGGGACAAGACCGGGATGAATAATTCAGGAACAAGTCTGAATTACTTAGAACGGATTTCCTTAACTAAAGCAACAGCTTCTTCTGTCATCTTCTGAATCTTGTCGAATTCACCAGCTTTAATCATATCACCTTTAACCATCCAAGAACCGCCGCAGCAGAAAATCTTGTCACATGATAAGAATTCTTCAAGGTTAGATGTGTTGATACCGCCTGTAGGCATAATTCTTACTGTTGTGTAAGCTGCACACATAGCTTTGATCATCTTGATTCCGCCAGCTGCTGTTGCAGGGAAGAATTTCACTCTTGTAAGACCTCTCTTAACAGCCTGAGCAAGCTCAGAAGGTGTTACGATACCAGGCATAACAGGAATATTCTTTGAGATACAGTAATCTACAACTTCAGGATCGAAACCTGGGCTTACGATAACTGATGCACCAGCTGCAACAGCTCTGTCAACCTTGTTCTGTTGTAAGTACAGTACCAGCAGCGAAAGTACCATATCAGGATATGCTTCGTGCATAAGACGGATAGATTCCTCAGCAGCTTCTGTACGGAATGTAACTTCTGCACATGGAAGACCACCTTCAACTAAAGCCTTTGCTAATGGAAGAGCATCCTTTGAATCATTTAATACTACTACTGGAATTACTCCAAGTTCTTCAAACTTATCTGCTATATTACTCATTATAATAATAGCCCCTTTCTTTTATTTATTCAGACATATTTTAACATAATATTTAAAAAACTACAATGATGTGATTGTTTTATTTTTGGTTATATCGCAGGTAAGTTTTATCCATTCGTGAATTTCACGGCGGGCGGAGTCTTCTTTTCGATATGCGGCAGAGAATGGAATTAAAAGATTGGGGTCACCAACCTGCATTATGGCAGAGTTATCTGATAATTTCATGGAAGAAAGGTAGCTGTTTAACGTAAATGCAATTCCGTAGCCCTGTTCGGCAAGACGGACTCCGGCATCAATACTGCTTATTTTATAAGTAAGTTCCGGAAGAACATCTGCATAAAGAAGGGCATCTTCTTCAAGCTGGCGAATGCTTTGATTGCTGTGCTGTAAGATAAATCGTTCTTTTTTTACATAGGACAAATCAAGCCATGGATAACTACAAGTGTCCTTTTTTACGGTCATTGATGCGGCAGGATGGTTTTTGGGAAGAATTGCAACAAGGCAGTCGTTGTAAATCGTTTCATATGTAAGCCGTGAGTTAATTATACTGTTATATCCAAAAAACATATCAATGTCACCGGCAATAAGCTGCTCTTCAAGCTCAGGAAGATGACCATCTATTGCATAAACAACAGATTGAGGGTAAAGTTTGTTAAATTTAGTCATGACAGTCGGGAAAAGAGATTCTACCTGACGTACCATATAGCCGATACGCAGCCTGACTGCGACATTTTTTCGGATGTCAATCATCCTGTCTTCAAGTTCAAAGCATTTCATCGTAATTTCTCTTGCTGATTTGACAAATTCTTCGCCGGCATATGTAAGTATCATTTTCCGGCCCTTACGCTCAAAAAGCTGCAGACCGAGAGAGTTTTCCAGCTGCTTCAAATGAATGCTTAAAGCCGGCTGTGATAGAAACAGTGCATCAGCGGCTTTTGTGAGATTTCCGTAATTGGCTATAGTAAGTATATATTGCATATCCTTTTCTGTAATCATAAAAATTTCTCCATGTGAAAGTATAAATTTAATTTATACTTTCGATAAAAACATATAATTTCACTTTTGGTTTTTACTATATTAAAATATAAAAAGACAATCGTCAATAACATTACAGTTACTGATAAAATGTTAGTCGAATTTATTTATAATCAGGAAGGAAAAAATTATGCAGCCAGAAGAAAAGCAGAAGAAAAAATGGAAAACGCCGCATACGTTTGTAATTCTTGTTGCAATTATCATTATTGCAGCAATAGCAACGTATCTCATACCGGCAGGTGAATTTACAAGATTTAAAGATGCGGCAACAGGAAAAACACTTGTCGAGGCGGGCAGTTATCACAGAATTGCATCTAACCCGCTCAATCCTTTATTAATTCCGTCAGCTATATACACAGGAATTGTAAAGTCGGCATCAACAATTACATTTATGCTTATAATCGGAGGTGCTTTTGAAGTAATTACATCAACAGGTGCCTTGACAGCATTATGTAAAAAACTTTCAAAGACATTTTCAAAACATAAATATGCAGTTATTCCTGTATTTTTAACTTTATTTTCAATATTTGGATTTACAATGGGAATGTCATCAGAAGTAATGATATTTGTGCCAATCGGAATAACACTTGCTTTATTTCTTGGACTTGATAAAGTTACAGGAACAGCGATGATTGCACTTGGTGCAGCAGTAGGCTTTACGGCGGGTATACTTAATCCTTTCAATGTCGGTGTGGCACAGGATATAGCAGAACTTCAGCTTTTTTCTGGAATGGCTTACAGAATAGTTATCCTTGTCATTCTTCTTGCCGCTACAAGTGCATATATAATTATTTATGCAAAAAAAGTAGCAGCGAATCCTGAAAAGAGTGTTATATATGGAATTCAGGAAGATACAGAATATACATTTGAAGATGTATCTGACAGTATATCAAAGAGCCAGATAGCAGTTCTTGTAATCATGGCAGCAGGATTTGGAATACTTATTTACGGACTTTCTAAAAAAGGCTGGTATTTTGAGGAAATGTCGGGATTATTTATTTTTATGGGAATAGCCTGTGGGCTTGTAAGTGGTTATGGACCAAGCAGGATTGCAAAGGAATTTGGCAACGGAGCAAAAGGTATTGTTGTTGGATGTCTTATAATTGGTATCGCACGTACAGTCGAAGTTATATTAAGTGATGCAAAAATTCTTGATACAATTGTCTATGGAATTGTTAATATTGTTAATGTTATGCCGGGTTCAATTAAAGCAGTCGGCATGTTTATATGCCAGTCACTTATCAATTGCGTAATTGTATCAGGAACAGGTCAGGCAGCAGTAACGATGCCTCTTATGGTACCCGTATCAGATCTTGTTGGAATTTCACGCCAGACAGCAGTTCTTGCATTCCAGCTTGGAGATGGTTTCTCTAACTCTGTGCTTCCAATGTCATCATCACTTATGGGATATCTTGCAGTATCAAAGATTCCATACAGCAAATGGCTCAAATTTATGATGCCGCTTTTCCTTATATGGACTGCATTGGGCTGTTTATTTATGCTTGGGGCACTTATCATAGGATATTAAAATGGAAATAAAAATGATGAATAATTTAAAACAAAAACTTGGAAAATCAATAGAAAACCGCCGCGATGAGCTTACGGCAATGGCTGATAAAATATTTGATTTATCAGAAGTGAGCGGCGAAGAATATCAATCCGCAGAACTTCTTTGCAGCTATCTTGAAAAAGAAGGGTTTGAGGTGGAAAGAGGAACGGGATTTCCTACAGCGTTTCGTGCTGAATGGAGAAATGGAAGCGGAGGTCCTGTAATCGGAATCCTTGTTGAATATGATGCACTTGAAAAGATAGGACATGCATGTGGGCATCATCTTCAGGGACCGGCAGGGATTGGTGCAGCAATAGCAGTAAAAGAATGTATGTCAGAGTATCCATGCACAATTGTTGTGTATGGAACTCCGGCAGAAGAAACTCTTGGTGGAAAGATAGTTATGCTTGATAAAGGATATATGAAAGAACTTGATCTTGCATTTATGTCACATGGCTCACCTAATACTTCTGTAGATGAAAAATGCATGGCACTGGAGAATTTTGTTGTAACCTTTCATGGCATAAAGAGTCATGCTGCAATAAGTCCTGAACAGGGCAGAAGTGCATTAGATGCGGCACTTTTATCATTTCATGCAATAGAAATGCTTCGTGAACATGTAAAAGATGATACACGCATGCATTATACAATCCGTAATGCAGGAGGTCCACCAAATGTTGTGCCGGATTTAACGGTTGCGGAATATACACTTCGATCTTACAGTACAAAATATCTTGATGAAGTTGTTGAGCGGTTTTATAATATAATCAAAGGTGCTTCGCTTATGACGGATACAACTTATGAAATTCAAAGGGACCTTCCGTTTAAGAGTAAAGTTGTATGCCATAAGGTAAACAATCTTCTGATGGAAAATGCGTCATATGAAAATGCACCTGCAATTGCACCTCCGCGTGAGAAAACAGGCTCAACAGATTTTGGAAATGTGCTGTATGAAGTGCCGGGTTCATGTATAAGAATTGCTTTTACACAGCCTGATGCACAGCCACATTCACAGGAATATCTTGATGCCGGAAAATCACAGGCGGCACATGATGCAATTGTTTATGCAGCTAAAATCATGGCGGATTCAATAAGTGATGTGCTTACTAATCCGGGACTTTTAGAAGAAATAAAAGAAGAGTTTAATGCTGCAAAAGAAAAATAAAATATGCAGGAGTGCAGTTGAGTGAGAGATGAAATGAAATGCCGCTTTTGTGGTGGTATTGTTAATTTGACAGATTCAGTATGTCCGCATTGTGGAAAAGAAAATCCACTTGGAAAAAAATATAATGCTGATATGAAAAAATATCAGGAAAGAACAGATGCAGCAGATGCCAGAGTGATGACGAGCCAGTCATATACTGCGAAAGTATATGTGCGTGGAATATATATAATTATATTGCTGGCTGTTTTTCTGGGGCTTGCCGTTTATATGACTGTAAGTGGCAAAAATTTGCAAAGAAACAAAAAAAGGCGGCACAAAATTATGATAAAGTAGTGGAGAAGCTTGACAGATATTGGAACGACAAAGATTATTATGGATTTTATAATTATTGTGATAATCTTGAAATCGCCGGCTGGTCAGACGGACCATTTCTTTCATATCATCCACAGATAGAGGCTGCACAGATCTATATATTTGTAAATGATTATATTGCAAAATATCTTGCTGCTGATAATATTTATGATAAGAATAGGGCATTGTCGGATGCCTGTAGTCTCCTTGCGGAATTCTATGATTACAATAATCTTCACTATATATATGGAAAGCCGGCATATGGCGAAGATTCTGACACAAAGGTAAGAGAAATCCATGATGATATGTGTCTGATATTAAAGACGTATTTTTATATTAATGACGAAGAATCAGAAAATATAAAAAACATGAGCAGAAGTCAGATACAGACAGTGATTGAAGATAGTATTAACAGACATGATTCGCAAGGAGACATAAAATGAGTGATATGAAAAAAACAGTAACATGTAAATATTGTTCAGCAGAGTATCCTGAAGAACTTGCAAACTGTCCATATTGTGGCAATGCCAATTTTTACGGTCAGGAAAAAATATATATGCAGAGAATGTCGCAGATAAGAAAAAAACTGGCATCCCTTGCTTATATTGACAAAAAAATAATTTTAAAAGAAATCTTGAAAATTGCCGGAATTACTGCTGCCGTAATAGCAGTTATAATAGCTGTGATTTTTACAATTATATCAATTGACAAAAATAATTATTCAAAGCAGATAAATGAGATGAGAGGGAATATTATTAATGAAATCCAGTGAAAAAAGCCACAAAGCATCAATGAATAATTTTGATAAAGAATATAACAGGACAGAAAAAGAAGTTTATAAAAAGACACAGAAACGTGAAAAAATTGCTTCTAAAACTGCTCTGTCTGCTGTTATACCGGCAGTATTACTTATATTGTTCATATCAGCATTTTTGGTTGAACCGATTAATAAGGCAGTAAAAAAATCAAAGATTGACAGCAGTAAAGTTAAGATTAGTGAACAGATATATTCTTATCTTGATAATGGTGACTATGTAGGTTTATCTAAGTATAGTGATTCAATTGATGCATTGGATAACAATTCATTTTCAGAAGAATATCCGGTACTTATGGCTGCAAGATATTATTCATGGTCGCAGTCATTTATGAATAAACAGGATAATAATTATAACCTTGAAGAGCAGGATATATCCGGTTTAAGTGAATATCTTTCAAAATTTTATTATTACTCCCAGATTTCAGCATATAACGATAAAAATAGTACAATATCAGATAAAAATAAATCATATCTTGATAAGATGAGAAAAGATATGGGGAATCTTTTAAAGCAGTATTATCATGTTATTGATGATGATTTAGATAAAATAGCAGAGTATTCGCAGGCATCAATAAGCAGATGTCTTATAGAGAGGAGCTTACATGAAAATTAAGAAAAAAATTGTAATAATGGACATTATTATTGTGCTTCTCGTCCTGGTTAATGCCTGCATGATAATAGCAATAAAAGAAAACAGTGATAATATTAATGTTGACAGTAAAACATATTTCCTGATGAAGTTATATGGTGAAGATGAGTATGGAAAAGCTGTTGATTATGCACAGAAATATTCATTAAAACTTGAAGAAAATAAAAAGAATGCAACCAGGATTTTAAAGAGTGTGTGGCTGTTGCGGATTATTATAAGGCGGCATTTTATAAAAATGTATATGCTGTTGGCAAAGACTCACAAAAATTGTCACAGATGGAACAGAATATGGAAGATGCACAAAAAAGAATGGGGGAAATGTCCCCCATAAAAGTAAAAATAGACCGCATGTTAGAAGAACACATGGTCGCCAATAATTAATTTATCATCATCAATGCTTCCGCGGTAAGCGTGGAAATAGAGGCAGTCTACGTTAATATAACCATTAAGGACTGCTGTTGCAGCTTCAACACATGCACTATCTGCACCTCTTGCAAGGACTATTGCAAAACGTCCGCTTGCAACCGGCGAAAATTGTCCGGGGGCAAATATGACTTCCTGTATTGTATTGGCAAAACGTGGATTGCGTACACGGTTTATAATGACACTTCCCACAGCACATTTTCCTTCATATGACTGGTTTCCGGCTTCACATTCAATAATAGCTGCGAGCATATCAATGTCAGAAGCAGTATAATCTATATGGGGATAATTGTTTCCACCGGCATTTAAACTGTTATTTTTTTCCTGCTCACGTCTGGCAGCTTCCTCGGCTTCACGTATCCGCTCTTCTTCAAGCTGTTGTTCATACTGGAGGGCAAGTTCTTCAAACTTTGTAATATCATCACTGTTAGATGCAAGCTCCTGTTGTTTTGAATCAAGAAGTGCATTAAGTCGTTCTGACTGTCTGGATGATTCAGACTTTAATTTATCTAAAGAAGCATAATCTTTTTCAAGTTCATCACTGTTTTCGGCTATCTGCGTTATTATATTTTCCATTTTTTCAAGCATTCTTCGGTCATATGAAGACAATTGCGTCACATATTCTGATTTTGATAAAAAATCGGAAAGTCCCTGTGAACTTAGAATGATATCAAGGGCATTCTGGCTGCCATGTTCATACATATATTGGATCCGTAATTTCATTGCAGCGTATTGTTCGGTTTTTTGTTTGTCAAGTTCTTCTTTCTGCATAGAAAGGTCGTCAATTTTATCTGATAAATCCTGCATCTTTTCGTCAATTTCAGTAAGAGACCTGTTGATATCATCAATCTGTGAGACGAGGTCTGACATATCGGATGAAATATCCGCCTGCTGCTGCCTTAATTCTTCAAGTTTCTGATTTGCATCGTCAAGGTTATCCTGTGTAGTGGCATATGAAATATATGGAATTGTAAGAGACAGGCTCAAAGTGCAGGCTGCTAATATATATTTTTTATATGTTATAAAATTTTTAAGCTTTTTTAAAATAAATCCCAAAATAAAACTCCTTAAAAATCATGTCATTTATCAGCATAATTATAATATAAGCGTACTATAAAGTCCATTGGATAAAATTGCAAGAGACGTTTTAAAGTGTTATTATTAACAAAATAAACAATATATGAGGAATGATATGTACGAACTTGATGATTTGAATATGGACGAAGCTGTTTTAAAACAATATTCAGGAGAAGAAGAAAAAATTACAATTTCGGAAAAAATAGATAATAAGAAGATAGTTTCAGTTGGGGCATTTGCGTTTAGTGAACATAGGGAAATTGTTGAAATAACACTGCCGGAGACAGTCGTTTCGATTGGTGCACATGCATTTTACAATTGCAGGAATCTTGCATCAATAACACTTTATGATACCGTTACGGATATTGGTGATGGTGCATTTAAAAACTGTTACAGGCTTCATAACATAAATATAATCGGAACAGGCCTGAATACCAAGTGTTTAAAAGGTGTTTTGTCGGAAGTAAATAATGAAGTTAAGGTGACTATACATTACGACGATGATGATGCCGTGCTGGTATTTCCATATTATCTTTATAATTATGAAGAAAATACGCCGGCAAGAATTGTTAATCAGATTACGGAAGGTTCAGGGATACAGTACAGGGAATGTGTCGACGGTACTGATGTTAATTATATGCAGTATGACAGATTATTTCAGGCAGGAATGTATATTGATGTTAAAGATGCATCATATAAGATAGCCTGTTATAGGTTGAAGTATCCATATAAATTATCTGAAGATGCAAAACGTCAGTATAAAGATTATCTTAATAAAAATATTATTGAGATAGTGAATGATATGGTGAAAAATGAAGATTATGATGGTTTAAACCTTATATTTTCCATGGAAATACTTGACCGTGAATCATGTATGTCATGTATAGATACTGCAAGAGAAAATTCTCATATGGAGGGGCTGGGGCAGCTTCTTGCATATCAGAAAAAGCATTTTGCACCTTCTCACAGAAAGTTTGAATTTTGAATCCAATGCAAAATGATATTAAAAGTGATATATTGATATTATCAACAAACAAAGTGGCAGCTTTATTATTATAGTTAAGGAAAGATAAGTGGAAGACAATATTAATACTAAGAACAAAGAAGAAAGAGATTGGGAAAAGACGGGAATAAAGGTTCTTGATATGGCAAAACAGGAACTTTTTCTTGGAATGCGTTATATGTTTCTTGCATTGAATATGCTTGGGTATAAGGCGGACAGGCGTATCAGGTTTGTGGCGACAGACGGCAGATTCCTTTATTATAATCCTGTTCTTCTTATAGAAAATTACAAAAAGAATCCGACAGATGTCAACAGGGCGTATTTACATATGATAATGCACTGTCTGTTCAGGCATATATATGACGCAGAAAAGTATAAAGACGAAGACGATATACAGCTTTGGAATCTGTCATGTGACATATGTGCAGAATATCTTGTTGATGGAATTGAATTAAGCTGTGTTATAAAGCCGGAGAATACAAAGCGGCAGCAGATATATAAGGAGATTCTTGCTAAAAGCCGTGTGCTTAGTGCAGCTAATATATTTTATATATTAAAGACGCAGATGAATAATCAGGCACAGATGTGGATTGCATCAGGGGAGTTTGAAGTTGACGACCATGCATACTGGCATGCAGACCAGAGCGATAAAGATAACAGAAGCTCCGATGAAGATAATAATGAGCAGGAAGAAAAGTGGGAGAATGCTGCGAAGAAGATGCAGTCGGCAATGACATTTGATTCGGGCAGAGGAGATACAAAAGGCAATCTTTTAAAGATGCTCAAAGCAGTTAATCACAAGGAAATATCTTATCGTGATTTTTTGAGAAAATTTGCTGTGACAAGAGAAAGTATGCATGTGGATATGGATTCATTTGATTATGGATTTTATAATTACGGAATGACTGTGTATGGTAATATGCCTCTTATAGAAGAACTTGAATACAGGGAAGAGAGCAGGATTAAGGATTTTGTTATAGTGATAGATACATCAGGGTCATGTGCATTTACGCTTGTCCAGAAGTTTATTAATGAGACATTGGGAATTCTTACAGAATCAGATTTGTTTTTTGAAAAAATCAGACTGCATATTATACAGTGTGATAATCAGGTTCAGGAAGATATTGTTATAAATGATTTGAAACAGGCAGAAAGTTTCAAGGATAATTTTGCTGTAAAAGGTTTTGGAGGAACAGATTTCCGGCCGGCATTTAATTATATAGAAAAATTAAGACAGACGGGAGAACTCAAAAGTCTTAAAGGTGTGCTTTATTTTACGGACGGATATGGAATTTATCCTGAACATAAGCCACCATATGATGTTGCATTTGTTTTTCCTGAAATGTATGATGCAGACAGAATTGTGCCGGGCTGGGCAATAAGAGTTGAATGGAAAGTTGAGGAATAACATGAATATTGAAAGAGCAAAGGAAGAAATAAAGAATACAGTAAAAGCATATCTTGCAAAAGATGAGGATGGGAATCCGCTTATTCCGTCCGTGCATCAAAGACCGGTACTGCTTATCGGACCTCCGGGAATTGGTAAGACTGCAATAATGGAGCAGGCAGCAAGGGAATGTGGTATATCACTTGCGGCATATACTATGACACATCATACGAGACAGAGTGCGATGGGTCTGCCTTTTATTGATAAAAAGGTATATGATGGAAATGAATATTCAGTTACATCATATACAATGAGCGAGATTATTGCATCTGTGCATGATAAGATTGAGAAGACAGGAATAAAAGAAGGTATTTTATTTATAGATGAGATAAATTGTGTATCTGAGACACTTGCACCTGTTATGCTTCAGTTTCTTCAGGCAAAGATGTTTGGAAATACGAAAGTTCCGGATGGATGGATAATTGTTGCAGCGGGGAATCCACCGGAATATAACCGTTCAGTCAGGGATTTTGACGTTGTTACACTTGACCGTGTCAAGTATATAGAAGTTACGCCGGATTATGATATTTGGAAAATTATGCACGAAAAAAAGGCATACATGCAGCAGTTCTTTCTTATCTTGATGCAAGACAGGAGAACTTTTATAAGATAGAAACTACGGTTGAAGGCAAGCGTTTTGTCACAGCCAGAGGATGGGAAGATCTGTCTGATATAATAAAGGCATATGAAAAGCTTGGAATTTCTGTGGATGAGCAGGTGATTTCACAGTATCTTCAGGATGAAGATACTGCTATGGATTTTGCCAATTATCTTGCATTGTATTACAAATATGAAAAATCTTACAATGTCAAAGATATTCTTTTGGCAAATACAGCACAGAGTGTGTATACTCGTCTGGCAAAAGCACCATTTGATGAGAGAATAAGTGTAGTGAGTCTTGTTCTGGGAGCATTAAATGCTGAATTTAAAAAGTATTACAGAATGACAATGACGGCACAGAAACTTTTTGATGAATTAAAGTTTTTTCAGAAAAATGAAGCACTTGTATTTTCGGATGTTGTTAAAGATATGAGAAACACATATCTGCGTGATAAAGAAAAAGGCCTGTGGGATGAAGATGCACAGGCTGTTAATGCGGCTGTAATACGTGAAATTGGTGATTATGAACTGGCAGTAAAAAATGCAGGTGTCAGTGAACATACAGATGTGTTTACAATAATTTCATCAGAATTTATGAAACTTTCAGATAAACGTGAGGCATTATCACAACAGATTATGTTAGAATTAAACAATGCTTTTGATTTTGCCGAGAAAGCGTTTGGACATGGACCGGAGATGGTTCTGTTTGTGACTGAGCTGGCAGCAGGATTTTACAGTATATCATTTATACAGGAGAATGGTTGTGATAAATTTTATTATTACAATAAGAATATGTTAAGAGATAATGCAAGACAGCAGCTTTTGGACGAGATATAAGCAAAAATACATCGCTTCGGGAAAGGAAATGTTATGCTTGAGTTAAATGGAATAAGAAAAACTTATGTTACGGGGACGACATCGGTTGAAGCTCTTAAAGGGATAGATTTGAAGTTCCGTGACAGTGAATTTGTTTCAATATTGGGCCAATCAGGATGTGGAAAGACCACTCTTCTTAATATAATAGGAGGACTTGATAAGTACACAAGCGGTGATTTGAAGATTAATGGCAGATCGACAAAAGATTTTAAAGACAGGGATTGGGATGCATACAGAAATAATTCTATTGGATTCGTATTCCAAAGCTACAATCTTATTCCGCATCAGACAGTTTTGTCAAATGTTGAACTTGCACTTACATTGTCTGGTGTGTCAAAAGCCGAGAGAAGACAGCGTGCAACAGAAGCACTTGAAAAAGTAGGTCTCAAGGAGCAGATTCATAAGAAACCGAATCAGATGTCAGGTGGACAGATGCAGAGAGTTGCAATAGCGAGAGCACTTGTCAATGACCCGGATATACTTCTTGCAGATGAACCTACAGGAGCACTTGATACACAGACAAGTATCCAGATAATGGATTTGCTAAAAGAGATTTCAAAAGACAGGCTTATAATAATGGTAACGCACAATCCGGAACTTGCAACACAGTATTCAACAAGAATAATAAGACTTCTTGATGGAACAATAACGGATGACAGTAATCCATATAATGGTGAAGACGATAATATTACAACGAAGACAGATGAGGATTCTTTAACTGATAAAAAGTCAGGTAAAACAAAGAAAAAGAAGACATCTATGTCATTTTTTACAGCGTTAAGCCTTAGTCTTAATAATCTTATGACAAAAAAGACAAGGACAATCCTTACTGCTTTTGCTGGAAGTATCGGAATTATAGGTATTGCACTTATCTTGTCAATATCCAATGGTATTCAGAATTATATTGACCGCGTGCAGAGAGATACACTTTCAAGTTATCCTATACAGCTTCAGAAAGAAAGTGTCGATGTCAGCAGCATGATTGAGAATATGATGGGTAATAAAGATAAAAATGTTGATCATGACAAGGATAAGATTTACAGTAATAACATTATGACTGATATGGTAAACAGTATGGTTGCTGAGGTAAACAGCAATAATCTTAAAGCATTTAAGTCATATCTTGAAAATCATAAGAGTGATGTTGATGGTTATATAAGTGATATACAATATAGTTATGATGTTCCGTTATACATTTATTCAACTGATACATCAGATGGTGTTACACAGCTTAATCCAAGTTCTGTTATGGAAAATATGTATGGAATGTCTGTATCAGGTGACGGCATGATGTCAGCGGGCATGCAGAATACAAGTGTATGGTCACGTCTTTTTGATAACAGACAGATGCTTGATGAACAGTATGATCTTATAGCCGGAAGCTGGGCAGATAATTACAACGAAGTTATGCTTGTGGTAGATGAAAATAATGAGATAGATGACTATACATTGTATTCACTTGGATTTAAGGATCCGGCCGAAGTAAAGAAAATTTTTAAGAATGTTATGGCTGGAAATTCATATGAGACAGAAGAAACACAGTATACATATGATGAAGTCCTTGACAAGAAGTTCAAACTTGTTCTTCCTACAGATTTGTACAGATATAATGATACATTTGGAATATGGGAAGATGCATCACATGATGATGAATATATGACAACAGTTGTGAATAATGCTGAAGAGGTTAAGATTGCAGGAATTATAAGAAAAAATCCTGACGCGGCAAGTGTTTCAGTAAGCAGTGGTGTTGCATATACAAAGGATTTAATGCCTTATATAATTGAAAAAGTAAATGAAACACAGATTGTAAAACAGCAGCTCGCAGATCCTGAAAAAGATGTATTTACAGGAATGTCATTTGATAATGATAAGACATCAATTTCAACACTTGAAAATAACAAATCATTACTTGGCATAGCAAGTGAAGACAACCCTTCAGAGATTGATATATATGCTAAAGATTTTGATTCAAAAGAAAAACTTCAGGATTTTATTAAGAATTATAATGACGAAGTAACAGCTGATGGAAGAGATGAGGATACAATAAATTATACTGATTATGTAGGAATCCTTATGTCATCTGTAAGTACTATTATTACAGCAATTTCTTCGGTTTTAATTGCATTTGTAGCGATTTCCCTTGTGGTTTCATCAATAATGATTGGAATTATAACATACATTTCAGTTCTAGAGAGAACAAAAGAAATTGGTGTTTTAAGAAGTATAGGTGCATCAAAGAAGGATGTATCAAGAGTATTTAATGCAGAAACTCTTATTGAAGGTTTCGTATCAGGGGCGATGGGTATAATAATAACATTGATTTTGTGTATACCGGCTAATGCTGTTATAAAAAATGTAACAGATATTTCTAATGTGGCACAGCTTCCTGTTGCAGGTGCAGTGATTCTTGTTATTATAAGCATGCTGCTTACAACAATAGCAGGACTTATTCCGGCTAAGATGGCGGCAAAGAAAGATCCGGTTGTTGCATTAAGAACAGAATAATATGATTTACAGGCTATTTACTTTCAAACTTTACTGTGTTAAAATATTAAATGGTTATTTAAAAAGGCTTTTGTGTTAAAGTCGCAGAAATGGGGTAGGTGTATGAACAGTAAATTAAAAACTCCGGCGGTTGAGCAGCTTTTCGAGGCTGTTCTCAGTCTTGAAAATAAGGATGAGTGTTTTGATTTCTTTGAAGATGTATGCACAATCAATGAATTACTCTCATTGGCTCAGAGATTTGAAGTTGCAAAGATGTTAAGGGAACATAAGACATATCTTGATATAGCAGAAAAGACAGGAGCATCAACTGCAACAATAAGCAGGGTAAATCGTTCACTTAATTATGGCAACGATGGATATGACCGAGTATTTAAAAGACTCAATATGCTGGAAGAAACAGAAGAATAAATGATAATTGTGTAAATAAAAATCCCGGATGATTGTATAAAATGATTTTCCATAATTTAGTATATGGACTCGTCACAATCATCCGGGATTTTATAATATAAAATTCTGATAAAAATATTTATTTCTTATTATCTTTTTCATTAGATTTATTGTCTTTGATATGCTTTGAAGAGTAATCATCAATAAGTGTTTCAATCATATTTTTTTTCATATAAACATCAAAACTTAAAAGTGATATAAGACTGAATAACTCAAGGAAATCACGCTGTTCTTCATCTTCAACATATTCAAATGACTTGCCGGCAATGCGTGCTTTTTCAAGTGTATCTCTTGAGAGAGCTGCGGCTTGTGATTTGCATAAGTTAAATACTTCTCTGTATATATCTTCCATATCAGGTGTTTTGTCTGTATCAAAACAGTTTTCAGTAAGCGGATTAATAAGCTTTTGTATATCGCTTATTGAAAGAAGATTTTTCAGGTAGTAAATAAAAGCAAGAATATAAAGATGATCCCTTGAATACTTTTTTTTGACGGGAGGCGGAAGAAGATTGTTTTTTGTATAATTATTAATCATTGTCTTAGTAAGAATCTTGTCATCTTCATGGCGTTTACTGTCACTTAAATGTTCATCCATAAAAGTTGTAACCTGATCCATGTAAAGATTGATGCCGGGAACATCGCCCGGCTTTATATAATTAAGCTTTGTCATCTTGCGAAGCATTGATGATACAAGCTCTTTGTTATCGTTAGCCATAGTAACCCTCGTTTCTTCTTAAAGTTTATGTCTGTGCTCTATTATATAGTATTAAAAACCATATGACAAGAGGCATATACATCCAAAAGTAAAAAATGTTATATAAAAATCTTATTGACAAAAAAATAAAACTGTATTATTGTACTATATGAGTAATACAATAATACAAAATAAGAGGTGATTATTTGGAATGGAACTTTGATGAGAATACACCTATTTATCTACAGATAATTGAACAGATAAAAAAGTGTATTGCAACTGGTGAACTTCAGGCAGATGAGAAACTTCCGGCTGTCAGGGAGCTGGCAGTAACAGCCGGAGTTAATCCGAATACAATGCAGAAAGCACTGTCACAGCTTGAAAATGAAGGTTATCTTTACTCAATAAGAACTTCCGGACGTTATGTGAGCAAACAGGCTGATAAGTCGCATCAGCTTCAAAAAGAACTTACAAAACAATATGCGGACGCCTTTATTGAAAATATGAAAAGCCTTGGTTATGAAAAAGATGAAGTAGTAAAGATTCTTGCAGATTATATATCAGGCAGTAAATAAGATAACGAACAGGATGTTAAATCTTACAGGGAAATAAGGAGATTTTTATGGATGTATTAGTAGAATGTAAGGGACTTAAAAAAAGTTATGGAAAAATTCCGGTTATAAAAGAACTTGACTTATCACTCGAAAGAGGAAGAATAATAGGAATTCTTGGACCGAATGGAAGTGGAAAGACAACTCTTATAAAAATACTTGCCGGTATTTTAAATAAAAATGATGGTGAAGTGACAATAAGCGGAAAGAGTATAGGAATTGAGACCAAAAAGATTGTTTCATACCTTCCGGAACGTACATATTTTTCACCAAATATGAGAGTAAAAGATACAATTAACTTTTTTGAGGATTTTTATGAAGATTTCAGAAGAGACAGGGCTGAACAGATGCTTGAAAGCCTTAATATTTCAAAGAATTCAAAAATTAAACAGCTTTCAAAAGGAACAAGGGAGAAAGTGCAGCTTGTTCTTGTTATGAGCAGGAAGCAGAGGTGTATCTTTTAGATGAGCCTATGGGTGGCGTTGACCCGGCGGCAAGAGATTATATTTTAAAGACTATTCTTACAAATTATAACGAAAATGCAAGTGTTATTATTACAACGCATCTTATAAGTGATGTTGAGAAAGTTCTGGATGATGTTGTTTTTATAAAAAATGGAGAAATAGTTTTTCATAAGGATGTTGATGTTATCAGGGAAGAAAAAAATATGAGTATTGATTCGTTATTCAGGGAGGTATTCGCATGTTAGGTAAACTTATAAAATATGAGATGAAAAGTCAAGGGTTTATGTATGCCGGTATATATATTGTTGTTATGATTTTAAGTATTGTTACATTTGGTGCATATAAGATAAATACAGCTATGGGTGGCAATCCTGTGTTTTCAACAATTTACAGATTTGCTGTTGCAGGAGCTGTTATTGCACTTATTGTGATGTTTATTATTACACTTGTAATGTCAATATTAAGATACAGGAATAATCTTTTAAAGGATGAAGGTTATCTCATGCACACACTTCCTGTATCTGCAGCCAGCCTTCATTTTAGTAAAATGATTGCTTCAATAATATGGTTTGCTGCAGATTTCATTGTTTTGATGCTGTCAATAGGATTTATCACAGGTGATTTAAAATATTCATGGATAAAAAAACTTAAAATGTTTATGTCGGCAGAGACAGACGGAACTGCAACAGGGATGGTTATATCAGGTATAACAGGGACTGTTGTTGCAATTACAGTGTTATATATTATTATTTCGATAATTTCGGCATTGAGCACATTTTATGTATGCCTTGACCTGGGAAGCCTGTCATATTCAAGTAAAGGAATTATGGCTTTTGTGTGGTATATAATTCTTTATTTTGTCGGACAGATTCTTTCGCTTATAGGACTTGTAATTCTCTGTATTATTATGTATGGAGGCAATTTTATGGAGGTTATGCAGATGCCGCAGTCAGATGCCGCAACAATTGATTTTGTAAAGGGCACTTTTATAATGGCAGGCATAATATCTGTGATTTTAATAATAGTATATAATTTTATAAGTATTTATATTTTGGACAGAAAATTAAATCTTGAATAAATAGCGTGACAATTAAGTACATATATTATATAATTATCTCATAGCACGGCAAAATGCCGTTGATAAAAAATATTTTTAGCAAAATCCATTGTGTAAATGTGGGGCTTTTGCAGAGGAGGATTTTATGGGTATTTTAACAAGATTTAAGGACATTATGGCATCTAATATCAATGCACTTCTTGATAAGTGCGAGGATCCTGAAAAGATGATTGATCAGTACATGAGAAATTTAGAGAGCGATCTTGGCAAGGTAAAGGCTGAAACTGCTTCTGTTATGGCAGAAGAGACAAGAGCAAAGAGAGAACTTGACGAGTGTACAGAGCAGATTAATAAGATGCAGTCATATGCTGAGAAGGCACTTACAGCAGGCAATGAAGCTGATGCAAGAAGTTTTCTTGAGAAGAAGCAGCAGCTTGTTACAACTCAGACAGCACTTCAGCAGGCATACAATGTGGCAGCAGATAATGCATCGAAGATGCGTCAGATGCATGATAAGCTTGTAAAAGATATTGATAATCTTGAGGCAAGAAGAGCAGCAATTAAAGCTACAGTTAAGGCTGCAAAAGCTCAAGAGAGAATTAATAAAGTTGGCACAAGCGTAACAGGTGCTAATAACAGCATGGAAGCATTTACAAGAATGGAAGCAAAGGCAAACAAGATGCTTGATGAGGCTAATGCAATGGCAGAACTCAATTCTTCACAGGAAGATACCAATATTGATAATCTTGCAGCAAAGTACGATGAAGCACCAAATAATGCTGCTGTTGATGATGAACTTGCAGCTTTAAAGGCTAAGATGGGCTTATAATTTTTATAAGTTAAAGGAGTAAAATAATGGGTTTATTTGGTAAACAGCTGGCCAACGTCGTTGAGTGGGAAGAGTACAGAGATGACATTATTTTTTGGAAATGGACTAACCGCGAGATTAAAAAGGGAAGCCGCTTAATCATAAGACCGGGTCAGGATGCCATTTTTATGTATAATGGCGTTATAGAAGGAATATTTAAAGAAGAAGGAAGTTTTGATATTGAATCAGATATCATACCATTCCTTTCTACATTAAAGGGATTTAAGTTTGGATTTAACAGTGGAATGAGAGCGGAAGTTCTTTTTGTAAATACTAAGGAATTCACAGTTAAATGGGGAACTAAGAATCCTATATCAATACCGACACAGTCAGCAGCAACACCGGGTGGTATGCCTATAAGAGCTTTCGGAACATTTACATTCAAGGTAGATGATTATGTAGCACTTATTGATAAGATTGCCGGTGTAAAGCAGATTTATAAAGTTGATGATGTTAAGGAACGTGTAGTTGCTGTTCTTGATCAGCTTCTTATGAAGTGGATAAGTAAAGAAGGCAAAGATATGTTCAATCTTCAGGCTAATGCATATGAGATAGCTAATGGTATTAAGGAAGACCTTGATATGCAGATTTGTAAGCTCGGTCTGACAATAACAGATTTCATGATTTCAAGCTTTTCATATCCTGAAGAGATTCAGAAGATGCAGACTAAAGCAGCTTCACAGTCTATGGTTGGTGATATGAATAAGTATTCACAGATGGCTATGGCTGATTCACTTGAAAAAGGTGGTGGACGTTCTAATATTGCGGGTGATATGATGAGCATGCAGATGGGAATGGCAATCGGTCAGCAGATGATGAATAATATGAATCAGGCTAATACAGCTTCTGGCATGCCTCAGGCGGGAACAGCACAGGCAGGTAACGGACCAAAGTTCTGTCCTGAGTGTGGAACACCTGTAAATGGTGCCAAGTTCTGCCCGAACTGTGGTAAAAAACTTATCGGTTAATTTATAATAATTATAAAACTGCCGCGTTGCATAGGATGAACTCCGTGACTTCGTGGCAGTTATTTTGACTTTTAATATATGGAGAAGTAAGATGAATTTAGACGGTTTAAATGATATGCAAAAAAGAGCAGTCAAGAGAACTGAAGGACCGCTTCTTATAATAGCTGGTGCCGGAAGCGGCAAAACACGCGTGCTTACGCACAGGATTGCCTATCTTATTGAGGACTGCGATGTTGCACCATATAATATACTTGCAATTACATTTACAAATAAAGCTGCAGCTGAGATGAAAGAGCGTGTGGAAAAGATAACACCGCTCGGAAGCCAGGTGTGGGTAAGTACATTTCATTCGACATGTGTAAGAATTCTTAGAAGATACATAGACCGTCTGGGTTATGATACTAATTTTACAATATATGATACGGATGACCAGAAAAGTGTTATAAAAGAAGCGTGCAAAAAACTTAACATTGACACAAAAATGCTTAAAGAACGCACAATCATGAGTGCGATTTCAAGGGCAAAGGACGAGCTTGTCACTCCTGATGAGATGGAGATAAATGCAGGCAACGATTATAATGCAAAAAGAATCGCCGGTGTTTATCGTGAATACCAGAAAACGCTCAAAACGAATAATGCACTTGATTTTGATGATTTGATATTTAAAACTGTCGAGCTTTTTAAACAAAATGAAGACATTTTGTTTGCATATCAGGAAAGATTCCGCTATATCATGGTGGATGAGTATCAGGATACAAATACAGTGCAGTTTAAATTTGTGAGTATGCTTGCCGGAAAATATGGAAATCTCTGTGTTGTCGGTGATGATGACCAGTCAATATATAAGTTCAGAGGTGCCAATATCCAGAATATTCTTAATTTTGAAAATACATTTGATTCTGCAAAAGTAATAAAGCTTGAGCAGAATTACCGTTCAACTAAGACTATTCTTGAAGCGGCAAACAGTGTTATTAAAAATAATCTTGGTAGAAAAGACAAGACGCTCTGGACAGCTAATAATGAAGGTGAAAAGATTAATTTCTGTCTTTATGAAGATGCATATAAAGAAGCGGAAGGCGTCGTAAATGGAATCTGTGCAAAGGTAAGAGATGGATGGAACTATAATGATATAGCTATCCTTTACAGAACAAATGCACAGTCAAGACTTCTCGAGGAACGTCTTATCGTAAGAAATGTTCCGTACAGGATATATGGTGGTGTTAATTTCTATCAGCGAAAAGAGATTAAGGATATACTTGCATATCTTAAAACAATTGATAATGGAATGGATGCACAGGCAGTACGTCGTATTATTAATGTCCCAAAGCGTGGAATCGGTGCAACAACACTCGAACGTATACAGAATTTTGCAGATTATAACGGATGTACATTCTGGGATGCTTTGTGTAATGCTTCGCAGATTCCTGACATCGGACGCTCTCTTAATAAGATAGAAAATTTTGTGACACTTATTCTGGGATTTAAGGCAAAACAGGAATATATGTCAATACAGGAACTTACTGAGTCGGTTGTAAGAGACACAGGATATATAGAATATCTGTCTGAGAGTGAAACAAAAGAAGAAGTAGAAAACAGACAGGAAAATATTGATGAATTTATCAATAAAATTGTAAGTTACGAGGTGGGAGATGCCCAAAATGATTTTGATGATTCAGTAAATAATACTTTGGAACCGACATCTGCTGCAGATGGCAGAGATGCTGTTCAGGGTGCTGACAATGAACATTTTAAGCCTACATTGAGCGGATTTTTGTCTGAAGTTGCACTTATTGCTGATATTGATAATCTTGACCAGTCAGGCAATCAGGTGATGCTTATGACGCTCCACAGTGCAAAAGGTTTGGAATTTCCTATTGTATACATGACAGGACTTGAGGATGGACTTTTTCCGAGCTATATGACAATCGTATCCGATGACCCGACGGATGTAGAAGAAGAACGCCGTCTTTGTTATGTGGGAATTACACGTGCACAGAAAGAACTGAACATAAGTAGTGCAAAACAGCGTATGGTTCATGGTGAAACACAGATGAATAAAGTATCACGTTTTGTCAATGAAATTCCAAAGGAACTTTTAAATATTGAAAATCAGGCAACAGGTTATAATAAGTCAAAGATTGCTTTTGGTGGTGAGACAGAGCCTGGAGAGTCATCGAAATTTAATTTCCGTGCGAGTGCAAAAGACGCATTAAGCAGATATGGAAGCGGCAATACAACTTCATACTCAAGTTATAATACAAACCGTGTGAGTATTTCGGGAAAAACAGGATATGCAAAACGAGGAAATGTTACAAATTACGGAAGTACATCAACAGGTTATAGTAGTGCGGGAAGAACTTTTACGGGTGTACAGCGTGATGCCGTAAAAAATGTTTCTTCTGCATCAACGAATAAAAAAGTAGGCTTTGGTAAAGAATTTCCTATGGATATATTCGATTTGAAAAAGTCAGGGAAAACTGTTTCAAACATATCAAAAAATGTTGATAATCCGAGTGCAAAAACGGGTGTTGGTGCACAACCACAAGGACAGACATCTTCAGGTCTTTCGTCACGACTTGGTTATAATGTGGGAGACATGGTCTCACATGTGAAATTCGGCAAAGGAAAAGTGCTTTCAATCGATGCGGCAACAAGAGACTACATGGTAACTGTGGAGTTTCAGGAGTATGGCATAAAAAAGATGCTTGCAGGCTTTGCACGATTAAAAAAACAGTAGTAAAATCGTTTTTTTTATGATACAATGATTTTATAAAAAATTGAAATGATGAAATTGAAGAAATAAATGAAAGGGGCATATATTATGAATAAAGATAAGATTGAAGAATTAATTGCAGCCAGCAAGCTTGGTGAACTTCTCCACAAGAAGGAAGAAGAGGAAGAAAAAAATAAGTGCTGTAAATGGGTGCTTATTGTTCTTGCAGTAATCGGTGCCGTAGCTGCTATAGCAGCAATTGCATATGGTGTATACAGATATTTTACACCAGATTATCTTGATGATTTTGATGATGATTATGATGACGATTTTGAAGATGATTTCGAGGATGACTTTGAAGACGAAGATAAGTAATTATCATATTCAATTGGAAGTATAATGTTGCCACCGGTCGTGCGTCTGTTCGGCTGGTGGCATATTTTACGTACGAAGCGGATAAATTTTGTACCTGTAGAAGCTGAGAATGTTGGATTATGCAGGTCGTGAGAAAATAGAGATTAAAGCTGTCAGGCTTGGAAGGAGCATATGTGAGAAAAGGCGATATTTGTGAAGGATATGTAGAGAAAATTGATTTTCCTAATAAAGGGTATGTGTGGGTTGATGAGGATGGCATGAAGACAAGAGTTATAGTTAAAAATGCAGTTCCGGGACAGAAAGTAAGATTTGCAGTTAACAAAAAACGCAAAGACAAATGTGAAGGAAGACTGCTTGAAGTTCTCGAAAATTCACCTCTTGAAAAAAAGTGTTATGAAGAGGGAAAAGTCTGTAAATATTTTGGAAAATGCGGCGGTTGTGTATATCAGAGCATGGAGTATAGCGAGCAGTTAAAGATGAAAGAAAGTCAAGTGAAAAGCATACTTGACGAAGCTGTAAAAGGTGATTTTGAATTTGAAGGAATAATCGGAAGTCCCGTTAATGAAAGCTACCGTAATAAGATGGAATTTACTTTTGGCGATGAAGTAAAAGGCGGTGAACTTGCACTCGGACTTCATAAAAGAAACAGTACGTATGATATTGTCACAGTAAACGGCTGTAAAATTGTGGATAACGATTTCAGCAGAATACTTGATTGTGTATGCAGCTATTTTAAAGAGAAAAATCTGCCATATTTTCATAAGATGACACATGAGGGATATTTAAGACATCTTCTTGTGAGAAAAGCAGTAAAAACAGGTCAGATTCTTGTTGATATAGTAACAACAACCCAGCTTGATTTTGATATGTCTGAAATTACTGAAAAATTACGAAATCTTCAGCTTGACGGAACACTTGTCGGGCTTTTGCATACTTATAACGACAGTATTGCTGATGTTGTAAAAATATGAGCGTACAGAGATACTTTTCGGACAGGATTATATTCAGGAAGAGCTGCTAGGACTTACATTCAATATTTCTTTTCATTTTCAGACGAACTCGCTCCGGGGCAGAAGTTCTTTATTCAAAGGCAAGGGAATATGTCGGAACGACAAAAGATAAGATTGTATTTGACCTCTACAGCGGTACAGGTACAATTGCACAGATTCTTGCACCTGTGGCAAAGAAGGTAATCGGTGTGGAAATTGTTGCCGAGGCCGTCGATGCCGCCCGTGAAAATGCCAGACTTAACGGACTTTCAAATTGTGAATTCATCGCTGAAGATGTCTTAAAGGCTCTTGATAACATAAATGAACGTCCTGACTTAATCGTGCTTGACCCTCCGCGTGACGGAATCCATCCTAAGGCGTTAAAGAAAATTATCGACTACGGTGTTGACCACATGGTCTACATTTCATGTAAACCGACATCGCTTGCCCGTGACCTCGAAATGCTGCAGGCTTGCGGCTACGAGGTGGAGCGTGGGTGCTGTGTGGACATGTTTCCAGGAACGGTGCATGTGGAGACAGTCTGCCTTCTGTCAAGAAAAGCCCAATAAATCAAAGGATTTCGCCATTTTGGGAATAAAATAGATGTGTGTTTCTGTTTCCGTAGAGTGATGATATAATCGGATGTTTACCCCAGGGGATAGCTTTGGAGAATGGGAGATATACATTTTGGCGAAAGGATACTTTTTCGCAAAAGTTATTTCACGTCATGAGGATGAGAAGATGAGTAATGATTTTGAAAATTCACAGGAATATAGGAAAGCACTTGAGATAGCTAAGAAGCAGCAGGAATTATATAAAAATGTTACGAGAGCAATATCTCCGGGAGCATTAGCAAAATTTCAAGAACTCAGTGATAAACTAAATGAATGGAAGAATTCACTTAACAATATGCCGGGTCTTCTCAAGTTGGCAGAAATACTCAAAAATTATCAGCAAGAGGTCAGAGAAACTGAAGGTTTAACTGAAGCTGAATTTGAAGAAAAATATAGATCTGAAATTGAGTGGAGTGAAAAGTTTGGAAAAAATGGTTGGGTTATTTCTGAGCATTCAAATCCTGCAGATATTAAGAATTGGGAACAATTATTATGTGAAGGGAAGCAAAGGTATCAGAGTTTTTGACGG